>Ga0209902_100501_pt1 | contig 39749 bp, 29 predicted proteins | sample FECB27metaG_FD_188304 | JGI IMG/M metagenome (GOLD analysis project Ga0209902, IMG submission 188304) | Cyanobacterial communities from the Joint Genome Institute, California, USA - FECB-27 (SPAdes) (version 2) | ecosystem: Environmental > Aquatic > Thermal springs > Hot (42-90C) > Microbial mats...
ACCTCAACACTACACTTCTTTACCGGTACTCAAAAAAACGTTAACTGAAATTTGGGCTCAAGTTGGACAACTATACACAGTCAGCTTTAGCTAACGCTTGTTATATTTATTTTTGTCCTGTTACTTACCTCGGAATTTAATAAATTGAACTACGGCTAAAGAATAAAAATCTCTCAATCACTCAATCACTCAATCTTTATGTCTAGTTTCCGGACTGAACTTTCCATTCCGCCCGCTTCTTTCCGACTGGACCTGCATCACCGGGTACTTACAGCAGGCTCGTGTTTTGCCGAAGTAATGGGGAAACACCTGGCGGCACACAAGTTTCCGGTTTTGATAAACCCGTTCGGCACCATTTTCAATCCCTTGCCCATCCATCAGCTGCTGTTACAGGCGTCAGAAAACTGCCCTCCTGCCGCCCGTTGGGTCGAACACCATGCACAATGGTTTCATTACGACTTCCATTCCCGCTTCACTGCCAGCAGCCAGGAAGCCCTGCAACAGCAACTGGAGCGTACCATTGCTCAAACGCATCATTTTATTCATACAACGGACGTGTTGCTGCTTACCTACGGTACGGCCTGGGTCTACACCTTGAAAGAAACTGGCGCTACGGTAGCTAATTGCCACAAAGTACCGGCGGCCCACTTCAATCGGCGGTTGATCAGTCCACCGGAGATGGTAAAATCGTTTGAGGACTGTTATCGGACATTAAAAAAGATCCGTCCGAAACTACAGTTTTTGATCACGGTAAGCCCGGTGCGGCATACCCGCGATACCTTGCCCCTCAACCAGGTCAGTAAGTCTACTTTGCGGCTGGGCTGTCACGAATTAAGCCAAACACTGGCGGATGTCCACTACTTCCCCAGCTACGAACTGATGATGGATGACCTGCGCGATTACCGTTTTTATCAGGCCGATATGATTCATCCCAACGAAGTGGCGGAGGATTACATCTGGCAGAAGTTTTCGGAAGCCTACCTGAGCGCTGAAGCAAAATCCTTTATCACAGAATGGACTCAGGTGAAAAAAGCCCTTAACCACCGGCCTTTTCAGGCTGACAGCGCCGCCCACCGGCAGTTTCTGGAACGTACGCTCCGCCAATTGGAACGCCTGGCACAACAAGCCGACCTGCGGGAAGAAATGGCGGAAGTCCGGCGGCGGTTGGAATGAACATCGGTACTGCTTTTTAAATTTTTCCGCATTCAATCAATATTTGATCGCCTCATTCGTCTGCATCAGCAGAAAGAAACCCTACCACCCCATGACAGAACGTAGACGAATATTATTGATTGGCAGAAGAAAAAGCGTGCTTATTTCCCTTTCGGAGGCACTTCAACAGGCCGGTTTCGTGGCAGAGTGGACAGATGACATTTCCTCCGCCGACATTGACTACCGGGCCAATGAGTTTGACCTGATCAGCTTCGGACGCGGCGTGGATGACGTGACGCGAAGCCACCTGCAATTGTTGTATCAGACCCAAAATCCGGCGATCCGATTCGTAAGGGGCTTGGCTCCTATCATTCCGCTGTTGGTAGATCAGATCAAAGCCGCATTTTTGGAGAAGCCTGAAAATGAAAGTGTGTTGCAGGATTTCCAGATTACCAGGGCCAATGACATTCAAATGGATTTGACGCTTCGGGAAGATTGCCATCTGGAATTGAATCTCTATTCCCTCAACCCTTTCTTTAAGGTACACCAGACCCAACACCGGGCACAGAAAGCCAGAAAGGGCAGCTTTACCTTTTCCCTTGATCGGAAGCAGCTGGGATGGTTAGGCAAACATTTCATTGTGCTGAAAATCAATGGCGATGAGATTGAAATCCGCCAGATTGCCTGAAGGAGACAAAGTTGGGTACTGGCTTCCCTGTATTTCGATGACCAGGATTTTTCGTAACTTTGGGAGACAATTAATATTCAACATTGAAACCTGAATAGGGATTTGAACTGAATCGGTAGGCTTGATTGTTTCATAGATCTTACCATTGCTCAGTCATTTCTCAGTCTCCCCATGAACATTACTACTGAACATATCCTCCGGGCACTGAGCACCGTAGAAGAGCCGGATCTAAAAAAAGACCTGGTAACGCTCAACATGGTGAAAGACATTGTGCTGGGTGTCGGCCAGGTAACCTTTACGGTGGTCCTCACTACCCCCGCCTGCCCGCTGAAAGAACTGATCCGTAAGCGCTGTGTCGACGCCATTCATCAGCAGGTGAGCCCCGACCTGGAAGTCATCGTAAACCTTACCGCCGACGTGACTTCTTCCCGCCTGGGCAATACGCCCTTGCTACCAGGCGTAAGAAATATCATTGCCATTGCTTCCGGCAAAGGAGGCGTGGGCAAATCGACGGTTACGTCCAACCTGGCGGTGGCTTTACACAAGTCAGGCGCCAAGGTGGGCCTGATCGACGCGGACATTTCCGGCCCTTCCATTCCGACCATGTTCGGGGCCGAAGATATGCAGCCAACGGTCACGCAAATAGAAGGTAAGAACCTGATCAACCCCATTCGGCAGTACGGCATCAAGATGATTTCCATCGGATTTCTGGCCCCGGCCGAAAGTGCGGTGGTATGGCGCGGTCCCATGGCCAGCCAGGCCTTGCGCCAGTTTATTTCCGATACCGACTGGGGCGATCTTGACTACCTGCTCATCGACCTGCCTCCCGGCACCAGTGATATTCACCTGACCCTGGTACAAACCGTGCCGGTAACCGGCGTGGTGATTGTGACCACGCCGCAGAAAGTGGCCCTGGCCGATGCGATGAAAGGACTGGCTATGTTCCGTCAGCCGCAGATTAATGTGCCGGTACTGGGAATCGTGGAAAATATGGCGTACTTTACCCCTGCCGAACTGCCCGATAACCGGTACCATATTTTCGGAAAGGGCGGCGGACAGAACCTGGCAGACAAATACAACGTTCCTTTCTTAGGACAGATTCCGCTGGTACAAAGCATTCGCGAAGCAGGTGATGAGGGCAAACCGGCTTTTCTGAACGACGAACCGGTGACCAAAAAGGCCTTCCGGGATCTGGCTGAAACCCTGGCGCAACAGGTGGCCGTGCGGAACGCGACCGTAGAAAAGACAAAAAGAGTGGAAGTAAAAGTATAACGGTCATCAGACCTAGACATAGAACCCGATGGAAAATTCAATGAGTACTTCAGAAATCCTCCTGCCCCAGGTAGAGCGTGCCTTAGACACGATTCGCCCTTATCTGGAAGCGGACGGAGGTAATGTGAAAATTCTGGAGATTACCGAAGAGAAGGTGGTGAAACTGGAATTGCTGGGTGCCTGCGGTACCTGTCCGATGTCGGCCATGACGCTGAAGGCGGGGGTGGAAGATGCCATCAAACGGGCGGTACCCGAAATTTCGGCCGTGCTGGCAACCAACCTGACGGCGGCGGACGATCCGCGTGCCAAACTTCCTTTTTAAGGGAAAAGAGATTCTTTGAGCCACCTGGCTGCCTGAGGTCATTCACCCTTCGGCAGCCGGGTGGTTTTGTATTTACAAAGGGAGGCCGATTATTCTTTTCTCCTCATCAGGAAACGTTGTGGTAAACAGCCTGCACGTCCTCATCCTGTTCAAACTTTTCGATCAGTTCCATAATCTCATCTTCCTGTTCCTGGGAAAGGTCCACGGTCGTATTGGGAATCCGCTTCAATTCCGCACTTTTTACGGCAATTCCTTTTTCTTCCAGAAACTTCTGCATCCGCGCAAATTCGCTGAAGGGCGTGTACACCACCATTTCTCCATCTTCTTCAACGATTTCTTCCAATCCGTGATCGATCCCTTCCAGCTCCAGTTCGTCCTTGTCTAAGCCGGCTGCATCGAAGTGAAATACGCCCTTCCGGGTAAATACGAAATCCAGGGAGCCAGTTTTGCCCAGGGCACCCCCGCCGCGGGTAAAGTACATCCGGATGTTGGCTACCGTGCGGGTGGGATTGTCCGTCGCCGTTTCAACTACAATGGCCACTGCGTGCGGACCGTAGCCTTCGTAAATAACTTCTTCGTAGCCCTTGTCTTCTTTGGAAGAAGCGCGTTTGATGGCGGCTTCAATCCGGTCTTTGGGCATGTTGGCCGTCTTGGCATTCTGGATGATGGTTCGGAGCCGCGGATTGGTTTCCGGGTCGGGTCCGCCCTGCTTGACCACCATGGAAATTTCCTTTCCGTATTTGGTATAGGTTTTGGCCATCCAATCCCAGCGCTTTTCTTTCCGGGCCCTTCTGAATTCAAATGCTCTTCCCATTATTTCTGATACTTCTAGATATTAGTTACGATTGCTGCGTCTGATTAACGTTGAGCGGCAAATTTAGGAGAGAATATGGATTTCATTCCATTGCCCGGCTTCTCTCCTACCAGCGAATCAGGGCGGAAGCCCAGGTAAAACCGCTGCCGAAGGCGGCCAGGCAAATCAGGTTGCCGGGCTGAATCTTCCCGGCTTCCCAGGCTTCGCTCCAGGCAATAGGAATGGAGGCGGCAGTCGTATTACCGTATTTCTGAATGTTATTGAACACCTTTTCCTCCGGCAAGCCCATTTTCTGCCGCACAAACTCACTGATCCGGAGATTGGCCTGGTGCGGAATGAGCAGATCAATGTCCTGAGCCGATAAGCCATTGGCTTGCAGAGCTTCCTGGATCACCTCCGGAAAACGTACTACGGCGTGTTTGAACACCGTGCTGCCGTTCATGTGCGGGTCGGCCCCACCGGCTTCGATCATTTCCTGGGTCATCCAGCGTCCCCGTCGGCTGCCGCCGGGTTCTTTCTGCATCAATTCTTCCGCGTACCGGCCATCGGCGTGCAGGTGCGTGGACAAAATGCGGTGAGCAGGGTCTTCGGTAGCCTGCAACACTACGGCTCCGGCCCCATCGCCAAAAATGACGGCCATCGCCCTTCCCTCCGTGCTGATGTTCATAATAGACGACTGGATTTCCGAGCCTACCACCAGCACGTTGCGGTACATGCCGCTCCGGATGAACTGGTCGCCAATGGAGAGGGCGTAAATAAATCCGCTGCACTGCATGCGCACGTCCAGGGCCGGAATACCGGGAACATCCAGTTCGCGCTGCATCAGTACGCCTGAACCGGGGAAGTAATAATCGGAAGAGAGCGTGGCAAACACGATGAAGTCGACCTCCGACGGCTGGAGATGCGCCCGCTCCAGGGCCTTTCGGGCAGCGGCGGCCCCCATGCTGGCCACCGTATCTGTGTCGGGATTGAAAAAACGGCGCTCCCGGATGCCCGTTCGTTCCTGAATCCAGGCGTCGGTGGTATCCATTCGGGTTTCCAGTTCCCCGTTAGTCACGATGCGGTCGGGCACGAAATGCCCTACGCCACTTATTTTGGAATAAATCATAGAAGATGCTTTATGAAGGAAAATTAGGAATAATTTTCAGCAACCATCAAACCGTAAACAGTTATCAGTGAACAGTGAGTAATGAACAGGGATAGAGCAGAGCCGAAGCCGGGTTGTGTAGCTTCAGACCTGGCTACCTGAGGTAGCCGAATCATTTTCTCAATTGAGGGAAGAAGAATGCCGGTTCAGTAAATTTTGTAACGTAGATTTGCGAATCACATCATTGTAAAGCTTTTAGAAGCTTTCATTCTACTTCTCTTATGAAAACAAGCACAGTCATTGTTCGTGCCTTTCGGATTCTTTCGGTGCCGGCGTTCATCGTCGTTTTGTTCGCGTGCTATGCCGGTTTACCCCCGGAGGTAGCCGTTCACTACGACGCTTACGGGCGTCCGGACGTATTCATCTCCAAGTCGCAGCTTTTTTACGGGATTACGGCTTTCGTGGTCATTTTCAACATCGCCTTCTCCCTGCTGGCCAACCTGATTCCGGCCTTGCCCGTGGGTCGTCTCAGTCTAATGAACCGGGATTTCTGGTTACAGCACCGGGAAACTTTCCGGAACATTTTCTCCAACTGGTTGCTCAGCTTCATCGCCCTGGTCAACCTGTTCCTGATCATTTGCCTGGTTATTATCCGTTCGCTCAATCTTTCTGAAACCGCCCAGGTGTTCGATTACCGCTGGCTGGTAGTTTTGGGTGGCCTGGGTCTCCTTGGCTGGCTGGCATTTCTACCCATCCGATTGATGATCAGGGTAGCCGGTACGGAAGAATAAACTTCCTACCGTATCCATTCTCATCGAGCCCCTTTCACGGGGCTTTTTTATTGCCTTCATTCGAACGAAGACCAATCTTACATTCCACCGCCCCTGCTTTTCTACCTTGTACATAGGTAAAATACTCCAAACTAGGTATTTCCTTTGTCCATAAAATCTTATAGCTTTATGAGTTCACAATTCTTCTAAGAAATATTACATATTTCCCCTTATAAAATCAGGCTTTTGATTGACAATATAAGACGGGTTTTTACGGACCACCGGAGCAAATCAGATTTAATTTAAAGCCTTCCGGTGGTTACTAATGGATGTCAAGTTGAATAAACGATGTCAGATTGGTGTAACTTCTCTGACAAAATATGACAAAAAACAAACTGAAGCAGGCAAAAGTAATCGATTATAAAACCTATCTACTCCTATGCGTACTCTTTCTACCGGTTGCCTGATAGCGCTGATTGCCGGTCTGCATTCAATGGCCTTTGCCCAGGACGTACTCTATCAGATAGATGAGCGAAAAATCAACTGTAAGATCAAGGATATTACGGCAAAAAGCGTAAAGTATTCCAACCCGGCCAACCCGGGTCCTACGTATACGCTGGACAAAAGCATGCTGCTGATGGCCTTCAACGAAAGAGGAAACTACCTCATTTTTTCCGGTACCGAAGGCGATGCGGCCAGTGCTTCCGGGTCAATAGGCTTTCTGAACAATACCGCCCAAAGGGATTTTGACATTCTGGTTACCATTGATAATGAGGTAATTCCTGCTCAACTGGAAAGAGTGGGCGAATCAGACCTGACTTACAAAAAATACGACAAGGTAAGCAAAAGCACCGGCGCATCCGTTACCATCAGCAAGGCCAATGCGCTGGTCATTCTGCATAAGGATGGCCGCCACGAATTGCTGATCAGTCCCACCGACGCCGCCATCGTTTTGAAAACCGTGCGGAACAAAGTAAACGAACTGCTGAATATCGATCCGGCAGCCGCTACCGGTTCTACGGCTACGGCCGTACAGGTGGAAATGAACAAACCCGACGCCGCCGGTGCGATGAACTTCGACATGGAGGAGTACCGCAACAAAGCCCTTCAGAAAATCGACGAATTCGGGGAGTACATCAACAGTGTTTCCAATAAATCCACGCCCTTCGAAGAAGCCAACAAAGCCATTGAACTGGCCTGCGAACTATTTCTGGAAAAAGGGGCCAAGTCGTACGTAGAGGTTTCCAACGTTTTCAAGAAGAAAAAAGACAAACACCTGGTACGCAATTACCTGAACCGCCTGAAGCTGACCAAATACGACAAGGTGGAAGTTACCCTGGCCAACATTGAGTTTGTAAGCGACCTCAAGAAAGGAACCGACGGCAACTACTACGGAGTAGTCACCTTTGAGCAAAAATTTACCGGTTACGTCGACGGTAAACCAGTGTATACCGATCTGGTGAAGAAGCACGTCACTGTGGTACTGAAAGGCTACACCCGCTACGATGAAGGTCAGGCTAAGGAAATGTGGGACGTATTTCTGGCCGACGTAGAAGTGGTGGAAACCAGAGCCTGATGGTATGAGATTGATCTTATGGGGAAGCCTGTGGTTACTGGTACACACCAGCTTTGGCCAGGATTTGCGGCACTATCGCAACGATAACTTTGCGTTACAGGTCAAGCAGGTGGATGAGTTTATCGAACGGTTCAACAATGACAACAACGCACTGATCCGGAAGTACATCCAGAAAATGGATCCTTCTTTTCGGTTCGATCGGGTACAACTCATCCGTACGCTGTTCAATACCGCCGATACGACCTGGAACCGCGAAGAAGTGAATCGATTTGTGCGCAGCGTGAGTGACAGCACGCAGCCCATCTTGCTCAGCTTCTTTGATGACAACTGGTTTGCTGAGCTTTCCTGCTCGGTACTGTACAAGGGAAAGGAAGAGAAAATGAAGCTGATTATGAAAGTGCAGCGGGAAAAAAACAATGCTTCCAAGTGGGTATTTGTGAGTGCCATTGCTGACTTCCTGGCCTTGCCCAAAAGTGCCGATCCGGTCGTATCTCTCAATCCGATGAGCCACGCGGTGGGTTTTCTGGGCATAGAGCGGGCCTTGAATGATAAGAAGAACGTTCGGAACTACCTGCCAAGGGGATTTGAAAGCAATACCCTGGCCCTGTTTATCCAGGAAACCCGCAATAACCTGCTGACTGTACAACAGGTCAACAGCATCACCTACCATTTCCTGCAGGTAGATGGCTGGATTTTCACCCTGGACAATTTCAACCGCAACACCCGGAACTCCGGCTGGCTCATCAGCAAACTGATTCCGGCCGACGTAAACAACAAGCTGAACTACAAATCCGAAGTGCTCAATCTGAGATAATTGATTCTGTTATGCGAACACTTTATTCATTGTTGCCGTTTGCCTGCCTTGTCCTGGTTTTTCCGTCCCTGGCCCAGGATCTGACAGTAAAAGAAGGTGCCGAAATTTCCTACCAGGCCAAAAGACTGGTAAGCGAATACCAGAACCTGCTCAACACAGTGACCAATGCCGATATGGGAGAAGCCGACACCAAGTTCATCATCGAAAACAGCTTTACCGACCCGGCCAATAAGATTTTTTACAATGCCGAAGTGAACATTGAGGACGACGTTGATCCCCGGATTGAAAAAGGCAAGGATTTCCCGGTGAGTAAATACCTGAACAACCTGGACCTGATGTACACCAAAAGCCAGATCAACTCCATTGTATTTGATAAAATCACGGCGTCCAATGTCAAGAAAAAGGACTTCTACTACATCAAAGTCTTTTTTGAGAGCACCTTCAACAACCGCCACCGCAAGTACGACACCCCTTACAAAACCACCAAAAGAGTCGCGATCGTACGGGCCGACAAAGAAGGCCGGAAGTGGAAAACCCAGATTGTAGGCATCAGCTTTGCCAAGCCGGAAGACCCCAAGACGGCCGCCCAGAACGATATCAAACTGGTGAGTGAACCTGATGAGCAGGTAACGGCGGAAGCTTCCGGCACGGCCGATTCGGAAGCCTATCAGCAGCGGCTGGCTGAAATGGTAGTTGCCCAGTCCAAAGCCATGCTACAGAAGCAGGAAGAGGAAAACGAGAACGAATACGCCCAGGCGTTGAAAAGCGCCAAGGAAGCGGAAGCCCTGCAGGACTACGTGACCGCACTGGATCACTATAAAATTGCCCGCGATCTGTTCAAACGCACCGACGTGGTAAAGAAGGTGCTGGAGATTGAGCGCATCATTGAAGCCCGCAACAACTGGAAACTGATGAAGGAAAACGGCGACCTGGCGGCCAGTCTGCGCAACTACGGAAAAGCTGTGGACCTGTATAACCAGTCGCTGCGGGTCAATCCCAACCAGCCCGAACTGGTGGGCAAAATCAAAGAGCTGACGCTGAAGATCGAAGAAGTAAGCCTTCCCAAAAATCTCTACGACCAGCACAAGTACGAAGAAGCCCTGAAAGAATGTAACCGGAAGATCAAGAAAAACAAGAACTCCATTCCGGAGCTGTACCTGATCCGCGGCCTTTGCTACATAAAGTTGAAGGACGACAAAAATGCCCAGGAGGAGTTCACCCAGGCCATCAACATCGACCGCAACTACCTGGAGGCCCGACTGGCCCGGGCCGAACTGGCCCAGCGAAAAAATGACCTGGCCAACGCCATCACCGATCTGGATGCCATTACCCAATCCATTGCGCCCAACGACCCGGCCTATCACGCCCAGAAAGCGACGCTGAAAGTGCTGGCCAACAACCGCAAAAGCGCCATCGCGGATTATGAGAAAGCCATTGGGTTAAGTCCCAAAACACCCCAGTACCATTACGAAAAAGCCGTGTTGCACTACGCCGAAGGAGAAAATGAAAAGGCGCTGGAAAGCTACGACCGGGCCATTCAACTGGATGCCAACTACACGGCGGCTTACTTTGAAAGAGGCAGGACCTACATTCGTCTCAACCGGGTGCCCGATGCCGCGCGTGATTTTTTCAAGGCTAAAAAAGGGGGACTTGACGACAACTCCCTGAAAGCCATTGGTCAGATCAGCCACAACTACTACCTGTACGGCCGCGACAGCTTTGGAAACAAAAAGTACCAACAAGCCATTGCGCACTTCAACAATGCCCTGACCATTCAGCCCGATTACGCCGAAGCCTCCTTTGCCAAGGGCGAAGCTTACTACGAATTGAAAGACTACGAAAGCGCCAAGGGCGACTACAGCCAGGCCATTGACGTGAACGCTAAATACGCGGAGGCTTACTATAAAAGAGGTGCCGCTTCTTATCAACTAAATGAGGACGCCCTGGCATTGGAAGACTTCAAAAAAGCTACTACCCTTAAATCCGATTTTTACGATGCTTTTATGGGTAAGGGCAACACCGAAATGCGGTTGAAGAACTTCAACAACGCCGTTTTCGATTTGCAGATGGCCATCAACCTGATGCTACAGCGTTTGAAGTCGGCCGATAGCGCCGAAAAAACCGCCATCGAGGGCAAACTGGCTGATGCCTACAACGGCCTGGGCCGGAGTAAGTACGAAACCAAGAACTACGCCGGCGCCGTGGCAGAACTGAAAAACGCCCTGAAGTACAACCGGAATCACGCTGACGCGCTCTACAACCGGGGACTGGCTTATGCCGAACTGAATGACCCCAAAAGCGCTATCGAAGACTATACAGCCTGCCTGGCCCTGGCCCCCAAGCGCTACGAAGTAGCCTACGCCCGGGCAATGGCTTACGATCGCTCCGAAAAGTACGACAAAGCCGCGGCTGATTATACATTGGCATCAAACACGGATACGCTGAAGACGATGGAGGACGTCATTTACCGCCGGGGTGTCAGCTATACCAAACTCAAATCATACGATCTGGCACTGAAGGATTACGAAACGTATACGCAGGCCAATCCATCCAAACTGGACAGCAAGCTCTATTCGGAGATGGGCTTTTTGTATCTGAATAAAAATCAGTTTGAAAAGGCCAACGAAAACTTCAGCCAGGCTTTCCAGCTTGACAATAAAAACGTGCAGGCGATGTACGGAATGGGATTTGGGTTTGCCCAGATGAACGGAGCCGAAAAAGCGCTGGAGTGGCTGGAAAAAGCCCTTCAAACGGACAAAGAAGCCTGGAACAACCTAAAACAGGATGAGTACCTGGCCAACCTCAAAAGTGATAAGGCTTTCAAAAGCTTAAAAAATAAATATAAACTCAAATAAATTTACTCCCTTTGTGAGCATCATTCTCATCCAATTCAAGATTTAATCCCCTTTCCAATGAAAAAGCTGCTTGGTACTTTCTACGCGTATCTGGTCATCCTTTTTTGCCTGCCAATGGCCTATGCCCAGAATGCCAAACCCGACAAGATTGTCCGAAGAGATAATAAAGTGATTGAAGCCGTTGTGCAGGAAGTAACGTTGAACGGGGAAATTTCCTACAAAAAATTTTCATCCCCGAAAGGAGCCACTTTTAAAGTGCCCACGATTGAAGTCGCCCGGATCGAGTATTCTACGGGTTACGTAGATGAATTCCCGGATGAACCCATCGTATTACAAGCCCCGGCTCCTTCTACGCCTGCCAGCTCACGAGACACCAAGCCGGCTACCGCTTCAACGCCGGTAGAGGAAGAGCCGGTCGTAGCCAAGGCAACGCCCAAACCGGTCCCCACTGCTTCTGCCGTATCGGAAAGCAGCGCCAAGTCGACGAAGGAAGCCCGGAAGACCTACAGTAATAAAGGGGTAGAACTCTCTTCCAAAGCCGTAACTGGGCTGGAATACGACCGGGTGGCCATGGAAGACTTGCAAGCCGATATCCGGAATATCAGCGAATACGCGGGCGAATACCAGTGGAGACGGGCTGTAAAAGGCCCCCGCGAAACCGCCTACCTCATCGAGTGGGACAACGTAAACCTGGTTCCCAAGGAATGGACCGGCTACTCCTGGCGGCACCAGTCCAAGAGCGAAAGGGACGTGAAACTGAAAGGCAACAAGCTGGTGGTGGGAGGAAAAACCCTTGGCACGTTCGTGAAGTTTGAAGCCAATGGCAAGGAGATGCGCGGGTTTATGATTGAGTCTGATAGTGGTAAAGATCTGTTTCTGCAAAAAATCAAATAGGCCGTCCAGAAAAAGGCCCAAAGGGTTGGATGTGAGCATTCAACCCTTTTTTTTGTAAGCCCGGAATGGGGAACATCCAGCAGAAAAGCTTCCCTGCTGTGTGCTGAAAGCCGAACCCAAATCTATGCAACGTGATATACTGATTTTGCCGAATTTGTTTCGTAGCCTGGGCTGGTGCCTGCTGCTGACGCTGGCGGCCGAAAACCTCTCTGCCCAGGAATTGACGGCCAATGAAGGAACGGAAATTACGTTTCAGGCCAAACGCCTGGTGGGCGAACTGGAGAATTACATGAATACCATCAGCAACAGTGACCTCAGCGAAACCGACATCAGCGAAATCATTGCCAACAGCTATTCCGACCCGGCCAACCGCATTTTCTTCGACGACAAGGTAATTATTGAAGACGACATCGACCCGGCGGCCGGACCCAAAAAGCGCAAGGACTACGAAGTCAGTAAATACCTGCGCAATTTCGACCTGATGTACACCAAAAGCGCCGAAAATACGGTGACCTTCAGCAACGTTACGACTTCCAACCTGAAGAAAAAGGATTTTTACTACGTGAAAGTCTATTTCGATTGTCAGTTTACCGGCACTTACCGGAACAAGGCCAGCTACCAGCCCCGCAAAAGAGTGGCGACGGTGAGGGCCGACAAGGAAGATAAAAAATGGAAAACCTATCTCATCGGCATACAATTTTATACGCCCGAAGATGCCAAAACCGCCAGTCTCAATGACGTATCTTTTGCGCAGGGCGCTTCGGCCAGTTCCAAGATAAAAGGGCGCAAAAACAGCCAGCCCTCCGAAGCCGATGCCCAGGCCATGTATGAGCAGGACCGGAAAGTAAGGGAAGCCGAATACAAACAGGCTTTGGCGCAGGCGCAGGAAGCCGAAGCCCGGCAGGACTATTCGGTGGCTTTAGATCACTACAAAACTGCCCGCGACATTTCGCGTCGGCTCGAAGTGGTAAAAAAGGTCATTGAAATTGAAAAAATTCTGGAAGAGAAAAACAACTGGCAGTTGCTCCGCGAACAGGGCGACCTGGCCAGTAAACGCCGGGAATACAGCAAAGCCCTCAACCTGTACAACCAGGTGCTGCGCATCAAACCCGACCAGAACGACCTGCTGGAAAAGATCCGGATCCTGACGCAACGGCTCGAATCGGTGAGCCTGGTGCGGAATCTCTACACCCAGGGCAAATACGAAGAGGCGATCAGGGAATGCAGTCGCCGGTTGAAAAAAGAAAACGACTCCAACTCCGGTGCCGAACTCTTGCTGATACGGGCCAGGAGCTACACCGCTTTGGAAAAGTATAAAAACGCGCAGGCTGAGTTTGATTTACTCATCGGCCAGGCACCCGACTACCTGGAAGCGCGGGTAGCCAGGGCCGATTTATTTGAAAGAAAGGGAGAGTGGAACAACGCCATTGCCGAGTACGAAGTCATTCTGCAATCGCTGGCACCCCGGGAGCCGCAATACTTTGCCAAGAAAGCTTCCCTGCAACTGAAGGTAAACAATCCCAATGCCGCCATCAATGACTACGAACGCGCCATCCAGCTGGACTTAAAAAATCCATTGTACTACTTTGAAAGGGGTATGGTCTGCGTGTCGCAGGCCGACTTCGACAAAGCCCTGCTCAGTTTCAACAGTGCCATTCGCCTGGATCCAGCTTTCGTCAGAGCGTATTTCCAGCGAGCCAAAGCCTACCTGCAGCTCAACCGCCTGCCGGAAGCCGCCGCCGATTTTGAAAAAGCCCGTCAGCTGGGGCTAGATAAGGCTTCGCTGGAAGAAATTGCCCAGATCAGCAAACAAGCCTACCGTTCGGGCTTGGGCAGACAGGAGCAAAAACAATACGACGATGCCATCCGCCTCTTCGATCAGGCGCTGTTGCTCAAGCCGGATTACGCCGAAGCCTGGTTTGCCAAGGGAGAAGCTCATTTTCAGAAAAAGAGCTTTGCCGCCGCAAAAGAAAACTTCGGTAAGGCCATTGCCAGTCAATCTAACTATCCGGAAGCGTACTACTGGCGGGGCATGGCCGAAAGTCAACTGGAAGATTATCCGACTGCCATTGGCGATTTTGAAAAAGCCTTTTCGCTCCAACCCGAATACGCCGATGCCCTCATTGGTGGCGGACGGGCACAAATCAGCCAGAAAAGCTATTCAGAGGCAGTCAATACCTTACAAAAGGCAATTCCTTTGCTGCAAAAACAAGTAAAGGCCGCCTCCCGGAGTCAGCAGAACGCTTTGGAGGATAAGCTGGCCGAAAGTCATTTGCTGTTGGGCCGAAGCCAATACGAAACCAAGAAGTACGCCGAAGCCATTGAGACCTTCAAGACTGCCATTTCCTACAACAAAAACCTGAGCCAGGCCTACTACAACCGCGGCATGGCTTATTACGAAACGGGCAATCAAACCAAGGCCATTGAAGACTTCAGCACCTGCCTCTCCAAAAATCCGGACCGGTACGAAGCACTGTACGCCCGGGCCAAAGCGTATGAGTTTTCGGGTCGGCCCGAAAAGGCCATCACCGATTATACCAACGTGCTCTCCAAAGCCGAATCGCAATTCAAAGAGGCCTTGTACCGCCGGGGAGCCAGTTACGCCAAACAGAAAAACTACGAAGCCGCCATCAAAGATTACGAAGCGTACGTAAAGAAGTACCCGCAGTACGTTTCCAGCCAGGTCAGCGCAGAGCTGGGCTTTCTGTACCTGGACACGCAACGAACGCTTTCGGCGCTGGAGCAGTTTAAACGCGCCAATGCAAACGACCGCCTGAATACCACGGCCATGTATGGCTTAGCGTTTACGTACGCGCAGCAAGCCAAAGTGACGCAGGCCATCGAATGGCTGGAAAAAGCCCTGAAGGCCAATGCCAATGAGTGGAAGGAACTGAAAAAAGAGACCTATCTGACCAACCTGAAGCGCAATATTTACTTCAACCAGCTCAAGCGCGATTACGCGCTGAAGTAGCTCAGCAGTTGTCCGATGCCAAAGCTGAGCACGAAAAGCAAGGTAGTGAGCGCCATTTTTTTCAGGTAAGGGTCCAGTTCAGAAGGTTTCTGCTTGCGGGATACAGCCAGCCCATTCATAATCAATAGGGGAAAACTGACCAGAAACAGCAACTGGTACCCGTTCCGGAAATCCAGCATGACGTAGGTGAGGGCACAGACCATACCCAGCCCCAGCAGCAGCCAGTGATACACCACCGCCTTTTGCCGCCCCAGGCGCACGGGCACCGACCTTTTCCCTGCCCGGCGGTCCGATTCGATGTCGCGGATGTTGTTGATGTTCAACACGGCGGCCGCAAACAGTCCGCAACTGCTGGCGGGTAAGAGCAATGTCCAGTCAAACTGCCGGGTATACAGGTAAAAGGTACCCAATACGCCCACCCAGCCGAAGAAGATGATCACCGAAAGGTCGCCCAGCCCGACGTAGCCGTAGGGTTTTTTGCCCGCCGTGTAGGTAATGGCTGCCAGAATGGAAAGCAGGCCCAGGCCCAGAAAGAAATAAAAGGTCTGGCGCGTAGCACCGTCAAGGGCCCGACTGAGCAGCAAAAGGCCCGAAAAAAGCGACAACAACCCAAATCCGACGATGCCGTACAGCATTTGCCGGGAGGTAATCAGCCCCGCCTGTACGGCCCGTTGCGGTCCTTCCCGGTCTTTGCTGTCGGCACCGTGGATGGAGTCGCCGTAGTCGTTGGCCAGGTTGGAAAGGATCTGCAGGAAAATGGTGGTGAGGCAGCACCACACGCAGATGGCCCAGTCAAACTGCCGGACGGAAGCCGCCAGGAAGCTGCCCATTCCGATGCTGGCCAGGGCCAGCGGCAAAGTACGCGGCCGGGCTGCCGCTACCCAGGCGGTGAAAGTAGTTGCCATCTGAAAAAGTTAAAACAGATGAATCATGTCTCGTTATTAATTTGACAGGAAGGGCAGGCCGGACCTACCTATTGAATCACCGCCTGAAAGTCCTTGTCGTTGGGCTTGATCCCGGAAGCGAAAAACTTCACCAGCTCCCCCTGTTCGTTGATCAGGTATTTGCAGAAGTTCCAGCCGGGCTCCTGCGTATTCCAGCCGTTCAGTTCCTTCTTCGTGAGCCACTGATACAACGGGTGCTGGTCTTTGCCCTTCACGGAAACTTTTTCCAGCATCTGGAAGGTGACCCCGTAGTTTTTCTGACAGAAAGAAGCAATTTCCTTGCTGCTACCGGGCTCCTGTCCACCGAAATTATTGGCCGGCACCCCGATTACCGCTATTTTGTCACCGTGGGCTTCGTGAAATTGCTGCCAGTCGGCGTACTGGGGCGTGTAGCCGCATTCGGAAGCCACGTTGATGATCAGCACTTTCTTGCCTTTGTACTGAGAAAGGTCTACCGGCTTTCCGTCCAGCGCATTGATTTTGATCTGATAAAAGGATGTTTTGGCGTTGGCGTCCATTGTTTCGGGCTTGGTTTTGATTTTCTTCGTGCCGAAAATGGCCCCCAGAAAGGATAAGAATAACATAAGTGTGTTCATTTAGGCAGGCTTTCAAGTTTAAGAATTAATTAAATAGCAGCACCGAATGCGCCTACATGCGCTCAGGTACCTGAATGCCTAACAAACTCATTCCCTGCCGGATTGTTTGCGCCGTCAGTTGAGAAAGCGCTACCCGGAAACTGCGAACACTTTCATCCGTTTCTCCTAAAATAGAGACCTCCGTCCACACCCGCCCGTAAGCCTTGGCCAGGTCATACACGTACTGGGCAATGATGGAAGGGGCATACGTGCGGCCGGCTTCCGCTACTTTAGCAGGGTATTCACTCAACAAAAAGATGAGTTCCCGTTCACTGGAAAACAATTGCGCTACCGATTGAAACTGATCCGGGGTAGTAACAATTCCGCTTTGTTTCGCCTTGCGTAAAACAGATGAAAGACGTGCGTAGTTGAACTGAATGAACGAAGCGGTGTGCCCCTGAAAATCAATGGATTCTTCGGGATTGAACAGCATCCGTTTCTTGGGGTCGACCTTGAGCAGGAAGTACTTCAGGGCACCCAGACCGATAACCCGGTAAAGTTCTTTGGCAGAATCACTGTCAAAATCCTCGATTTTACCCAGTTCCTTGGTGCGGGCTTCGGCCGTTTCCATCATTTCGGCCATCAGTTCGTCGGCATCGACCACCGTTCCCTCCCGCGACTTCATCTTGCCCGAAGGCAGATCGACCATGCCGTACGAAAGGTGAAACAAGCCGTCGGCGTACGACCGGCCCAGGCGCTTCAGAATGGCAAACAATACGGCAAAGTGATAGTCCTGTTCGTTGCCTACCACGTACACCGACTTATCCAGTTGAAAATCATGGTACTTCAGATCGGCCGTTCCCAGGTCCTGGGTGATGTACACGGAAGTACCGTCGGCACGCAGGATCAGCTTTTCGTCCAGGCCTTCTTCGGCCAGATTGATCCAGACGGAGCCGTCGGGTTTGCGGAAAAACACGCCCATCCTCAGCCCTTCTTCCACCACGTCCTTGCCCAGTTTGTAAGTTTGCGACTCTTTATACGTCTTGTCGAAATCGACGCCCATAGTTTGGTAGGTCTGGGCGAATCCTTCGTATACCCAACCGTTCATTTTGTTCCAGAGATTCACCGTTGCTTTGTCGCCCTGCTCCCACTTCAGCAGCATGTCCTGCGCTTCCAGTATGATGGGGGCCTGTTTTTTGGCTTCATCTTCGGTTTTGCCTTGGGCCTTCAGGGCTTCTATTTCTTTCTTGTATTCCTGATCGAAACGAACGTAGTATTTCCCGACCAGGTGATCGCCCTTCATGCCAGCGCTTTCCGGGGTCTCGCCTTCGCCAAACTTGTGATACGCCAGCATCGACTTACAAATGTGGATGCCCCGGTCGTTGACCAGGTTGGCCTTTACGACCCGGTAGCCGTTGGCTTTCAGGATTTCGGCCACCGAATAGCCCAGAAAATTGTTGCGCAGGTGGCCCAGGTGCAGCGGTTTGTTGGTGTTGGGTGAGGAATATTCCACCATTACTTTCTGGCCATTGTCGGGGAAAGTACCGAATGCACGGTTTTCCAGCATCTGGCTGAAGGCCTCTAGCCACACGCGGTCGGCAATGCTCAGGTTGAGAAAGCCCTGCACCACGTTGAACTGGCTGATAAGCGGCGTATGTTCCTTCAGGTAGCCTCCGATGGCCTGGGCAATTTCGGGCGGCGATTTCCGCAATTGCTTGCCCAGCGGAAAAGTAACGAAGGTGTGAGAACCTTCAAAGTCTTTGCGGGTAGGCTGAAGCACCAGGTCCGCTTCGGAGATAGAGTACTGATAGAGTTGCTGGAAGGCTTGCCGGATGCTTTCTTTTAAATTTTCTTCTACGTTCATGAATGTCGGTTCAATTGGCCGCGGCAAATATAGATCAATTCACCCACACCGCGATGTACCGCACCCACACTTTGCAACCAGCCCAATGGGAAACCCTGCGCAATACTTTAGTACACAGTTAAGCGATTGTGTGGTCCGACCCTGCATAGAACCATCCACCAGGGAAGGGACTGCAACGCTCCGGAAGTAATGCCGGCCCGAACAAGCAGGATTGAAAGCCCTCCAGGTAGATCCAAAGAGGGAAGACTGCTGAAATGGGAAAGAAAACGAAAAGAAATACGCGGTTGCTTTAAGGGAATTCTTTTAAATTACAGCTTGCCCTCATTGAGAAATGGCGCGTCGGATCGAATCAAACCGACAACCTGATTTTTTGGTTATTAACTTTCTTCAGACCTCAGTTCTCTTTAGTGAAATCATAATCATGAATGAGTCAAGTAAAACCCAGCCTGACAATCAGCCCGAACTCAATGATGACCAGCTGATGGATTCGCTCATTTTGAAACAAAGGCCATTTACCATCGTGGGTATGGGCGGCTCTGCTGGCTCTTTCAATGCCATCCAGGCGTTCTTAAAGGAAATCCCGGCTGACAGCGGAATTGCTTTTGTACTGGTACAGCACCTGGACCCCAGCCAGCCCAGCATTCTGGCTGAGTTGCTGCAACATGCTACTCCTATGCCAGTGCTGCGGGTAAAAGACGGCATGGAAGTAAAACCCAATCATCTGTACGTCATTCCGGAAAACAAGGACATGGCGATCCGGAATGGCAGGCTCATGTTGGCCCAGCCTGATAAACCAAGGGGACGCCGGATGGTGATCGACAGCTTTTTGCAAAGCCTGGCGGCCGACTGGGGTGAAAAAGCGGTCTGCGCCATCTTTTCGGGAATGGGCAGTGACGGCGAAACCGGTGCCCGCTTCATCAAGGATGCGCTGGGACTGGTGATGGTGCAGGCACCTGAAAGCGCCCAGTTTCAGGGAATGCCTCAGAGCGTAATCGAATCGGACAACCCTGATATCATTGAATCTCCCGCAGCAATGGCCCAGAAACTATTGTCTTACGTCGCCTCTACCTTTCAGTGGACCGACAAAAAAGAAGTGGTAAGCCGGAAGGAAGCCAGTATGCTGCAGAAAATCTTTGCCCTGCTGCGTAACCGAACCGGCCACGACTTTTCCCTCTATAAGAAAAACACGCTGATCCGACGCGTGGAAAGAAGGATCCACCTGCATCAGTTGCACAGCCAGGAAGAGTACATTCAATACCTGCAACATAACCCCAAAGAAGTTGACGCCCTCTTCAAAGAAATGCTGATTGGTGTCACCAAGTTCTTTCGCGACTACCCGGCATTTCATATTATGACTTCGAAGGTATTACCGGACCTGATCAAGCGGAAGCAGAAAAACGAAGCCCTCCGGATCTGGATTTCGGGTTGCTCGACCGGCGAAGAAGCCTATTCCATTGCCATTCTGGTGCGGGAATGCCTGGAGGAGTACAAGCTGCATACGTCCATAAAGGTACAGATATTTGCTACTGATCTCGATGCCGAATCCATTCATAAGGCCCGCCTGGGTGCCTATAACACCAATGTAGCCAATGACATCTCGGCCGATCAGCTGGAGCGCTGGTTTACCCTGAAAGACAACTTATACCACGTAAATGCCGAACTCCGGGAAATGATCGTATTTGCCGAGCACAACCTGATTCGCGACGCCAGCTTTACCAACCTGGATCTGCTCTGCTGCCGCAACCTGCTGATTTACTTTACGGCCGAACTACAGAAAAAGCTTTTGCCCGTTTTTCATTACGTATTGAAGCCAGGCGGAGTGCTGTTTCTGGGCCCGTCGGAGAGCATCAGTGGCTACGATGACTTTTTTGCCACCATCGACAGCAAGTGGAAAATATTCAAACGGCGGGAGCATTCTACCTCTGCCATGCGCTTCATTGAGTTTCCGGCGCAAAAAATTTCCGCTCTGAGTATGGGTCTGCCCAAGCCTACGGGAAAACAACCCGAAGCCAACTGGGAACGCAGCCAGCTTTTGCCCAATAAGATCAAGAAAATTCTGCTCGACAAGCACACGCCTCCTTCCGTGGTCGTCAACACCAAGGGCGAAGTGGTTTACATTCACGGTCGCACGGGCAAGTACCTGGAGCCGGCACCCGGCCAGCTCAACGTCAGCATCTACGATATGGCCCGCGAAGGATTGGGCCTCGAACTGCGGGGGGCGATTCTACGCGCGGGTACTCAACGGGAAACCGTGGTGATAGAACGCATTCGGGTAAAAACCAATGGCCATTACCAGTTTGTAAAGCTGACTGCCGAGCCCATTGCGGACGAAGAGTTGAATGGCCTGTTACTGATTACCTTTCAGGATATACCCACGCCGCCGAAGGTAGCCAAAGGAAAGACAAAATCCGGTGTGGCGTCTCAACCGGAAGCCGTTCAGCAATTGGAGCACGAACTGGCACAGACCCGGCAATACCTGCAGCAAACGGTTGAACAGATGCAGACGACGGTAGAAGAACTGAAATCTGCCAACGAGGAACTACAAAGCACCAACGAGGAACTGCAGAGCACCAACGAAGAGAGCAATACGACCAAGGAAGAGATGCAGGCGCTGAACGAGGAACTGCTCACCGTCAATGTGGAGCTTCGGTCGAAGACGGATGAACTCACCCAGCTCAACAACGACATTGCCAACCTGCTCAACAGTTCGGAAGTAGCGACCATTTTCCTAGGCAACCATTTACAGGTCAAGCGCTTTACCCCTTCCGTCAATCAGATTCTGAACCTGGTACAAACCGATCTGGGTCGGCCGATCACCCATTTCAGTACCAACCTCAAGTATATGTATCTGGAGCGCGATCTGAAAGAGGTACAGGCCAAACTGATTCCCAAAGAAGTGGAGGTAGAATCGAACAACGGACAATGGTATCAGTTGCGGATCATCCCCTACCGCACCATCGACAACTTCATCGCCGGCGTAGTACTCACTTTCGTCAACATTACTACATTCAAACGCTTGCAGATGCAGTTACAGGATGCCCTTAACTTTGCCGAAAGCATTCTTAATTCTGCGCGTGATCCGATTGTGGTACTGGACAACCAACTCCGCATAATTTCCATCAATATGGCTTTTCAGAGCACTTTTCAGGTGGACAGGGTACATACCTTGGGACGTACCCTGTTTAGTCTGGGCAATGGTCAGTGGGACAGTTCTTCACTGCGCCAGTTGCTGGAAACAGTCATCGTTCAGCAGCAGGAATTCAATGACTTCCTGATAGAGCATCACTTCCCTAACGTAGGGTTCCGGCGCATCAAGCTCCACGCCCGTCAATTGGTGACTGGACAACCCGCCAGAGATCCATCGATGCAAGCGGACCAGTCTCAGCCCTGGGTGCTGCTCACTTTCGAAGATATTACTGAGCGTTAAGAGAAGGTCCATCCGCGCGTTGATCGTTAGGGTAAGGTGGGTAAATAGAAACTGTCCGAAGCCAAAGCAAAAGCTCTTGGTTAACTTAAGTAGCCTCAAGCACTTATCAAACCGAAAAACTAGCCGTATTATCCATAAAGAACGAAAACGATGAGCGCAGCAGAACCGGGAAGAGAAGACAACACCTTGCGGCAACAGGCAGAAAACCAACTCAAACAGCTAAATTTGAGCCGCCTGATTTCCAAGTCACCCAATGAAGTGCAGCAGTTGATTCACGAGCTACAGGTGCACCAGGTGGAACTGGAACTTCAGCAGGAGGAATTACGCGCTGCCCAACATGCCTTGGCGCAGTCAGAGGCCAGATACCGAAACCTGTATTTGATGGCTCCCAACCCTTACTTTTCGCTCAATCCACAGGGAGGCATTCTGGAAGCCAATTTTGCCGCCTCTGCCATGCTGGGCTTGGGACGCCGGGATTTGAACCAACAATTATTTCGCAATTTCGTGGCACCAGGTGATAAGTCCGAGTTTGACCAGTTTTTTACGCAACTACTGCATGAACAAGCGCCCGGGCAGTTGGAGATCCAAATGCATAGTTTTTCGGGCCAGTTGCGTACCCTGGTACTGGAAGGCGTGGCATTAGAGACCGAAGAAACCGAAAGCAAGCAGTTTCTGATTTCCTGCCTGGACATTACCGAACGAAGGCTGGTGGAAGACAAACTCCGGGAAGAACACAGCCGGCTCACAAATGCTGAAGCACTGGGAAAAATCGGCAGCTTCGAACGGTTATGGAAGGAAGACATCCTGACCTGGTCCGATGAAATGTACCGCATGCACGGCCTGGAACCACAAAGCGAGCTGATGACTGTGCAGAAAACCATTGGCTTCGTCCATCCGGAAGATCAGCCCGTCATGCGCGAAGCCCTCTCTATGATGCAGGCCAGCGGAGTACCACTGAATCTGACGCAGCGCCTGGTGCTCAGAGACGGGACGATTCGGCACGTGCAGCGCCGGGCTGAACTCATCCGGGACGTAAGCGGGCAACCGTACAGAATTTACGGAACCTTACAGGATATTTCCGAACACGTAGCGGCGGAACAAAAAATCCGGGAAAGTGAAGCCCTGCTGCGCGAAGCCGAAATCGTCGGACAAATGGGCAGCTACGAAGCCAATGCCCATACCATGAAATTCCGCTTCTCTGATGGTATGTTTCGTCTGCTGGGAGTAGAGCCGCAATCCGTTATTCCTACCCTGGACTGGATCGACTCCCTATCTCATCCCGACGACGCCCGTCAGATTCGGCATATTCTGCAAAAGGCGGTGGCCGAAAAACAACCTTACCAGTATCTGCTCCGCATTTACCTGCCCAATGGTGAATTGCGTTACCTCTTTTCCAGGGGGATAGTAATGACGGATGCACAGGGAAGTGTCATTAAATTACTGGGCACGGCCCAGGACATTACCGAACGGAAAAAGGCAGAAGCAGAAATACAGGAGAGTCAACATTTTATCAGCCAGGTCGCCGAAACCGTCCCTGATATGATCAATGTGTTTGATTTGAAGGCCCATACCATCAGCTATCTCAACCACGCACCCGCGGGGCTGGAGGCTTTCCAATATGAGCAGATGTCCTCAGCGGATCGGATAAAGTTGGTGCATCCCTCCGATTTTGAAGCCATTCAACGCTACTTTGAAAGTCTGACTTTTGCCTCTGATACCGATATTCGGGTAGTAGAATACCGCAGTCTCAGACCCGGTGGCGAATGGCTGTGGCTCCGCTCCAGAGGAAAGGTGTTCCGTCGGGATGCCGCCGGCGTACCTACGCACTGTGTCAACGTGGTTCAAAACATTCATTCCCAGAAACAAGCCGAAGCAGATTTACTCAAAAGCCTCGCCCTGATGCAGCAATCGGAGGAAGCAGCCGGCATGGGCAGTTGGGAATACGACCTGCAAACGGGCGATTACCGTTGGTCGGAGGGGATGTACCGGATTTTCGGACTGCCTGCGGATGTGTCACTTGATCCCGGTATTTACTGGAAACAAGCCCTGACTGAAGACCGCCCCCTTGCCCAGCGCCTGGCAGACAGGATACGCCGGGGCGAAGGATCCTTTGAAGAAACGTTGCGGATACGGTACGGAGACGGCAATAAAGTGCTTCGGGTGAAAGCCAACGCCGTGAAAGACGAAACAGGCAAGGCAGTGAAAATGCTGGGGCTGGATATTGACGTCACGACGCTCTACGAAGCCGAAACCCAGGTCAAAGAGAGCCAGCAATTGGTACAGGCCGTGTTTGATGCGTCACCGGTGGCCATTCTGCTCACCAAATCCATTCGGCAAGAAGATCAGGATCAACCTATTCAAGACTTTGAAGTGCTTCTGAGCAACCGACAGGCTGAGCAGCAACTCGGAAAAATCAAACGGCTGAGCGAAAGTTCCTGGTTACAGCAACCGGGACGGGACTCCTTGCTTCATCACTTGCGCACGATTGCCCGGAACAATCAGTCCCTCAGTTTCGAGACCCGTATTCAATCGTCCGATGCCATTCGCTGGGTGAGCGTATCATTGGCCGGCCTGAACGAAGGTGTGGTCATCGTCAGCGAAGACATTACTGAACGAAAAAAAATGGAGGCGGAGTTTCTGCAACTGAAACTGGACCAGCACCGACAGATCAGCCACGCCATTCTGCAGGCCCAGGAGGAGGAAAAACGGCGCATTGCCGAAGCCCTGCACAACGGGCTGGCCCAGCAGCTCTACGCCGTCTACATCCGGTTGCAGGGGATCCGGCTGGACAAACTCCCCGAAGCCTTAGAGGAAGCAAGTGCCAACAAAGTCATGGCCGAAAAGCTGCAGATGGATGCCATCAACCAGACCCGTCGCCTGTCGCACGAACTGACGCCCCTCATGCTGGAAGATTACGGGCTGAAAGATGCCATCGAAGAATTTTGCCGCAATCTCAGCCACGATGACCTGCAGTTGCGCTGCCAGGTAAAAAACGTAAAGCCGGGGCTGGAAAAGTACCTGGGCATTGCCATTTACCGGATCAGCCAGGAACTGGCCAACAACATCATCCGGCACTCCCAGGCCAGTGCCGCCAGCATCCAGATTGTACAGGAAAATCGTTGGATCAGCGTACAGGCGAGGGACAACGGCCAGGGTTTTGACGTAAGCAAGCTATCTCAGAAAGGAATGGGTATGCAAGCCATTCGGAACCGGGTAGATCTGCTGGGCGGTACGATGAATATCGAATCGCAGCCGGGAGAAGGAACCAGGGTGATCATCACACTACCGCTTTCGTCCTCAGAACAACGCACCAGTTGAGGAGTGGCAGGCGCAGGAATGTCATTGCTCCGGCAGCGCCGATGCAGCAATTATAATTTACTGATCCGGAACTGGCTCACCATCTTCCCTACCTTCCAGTAACTCAATCATCTCCGTACTATTGTTCAGCGATTGAATGAGCAGTTTCAGGCGATGAATGTGTTTTCCCAGTTCATCCCTCCGTTTGATTGTCTCACGGGCCATGCTTACACTCCCCATCTGCTCAAAATGCTGAACCGTAGTGGCCAGCATAAATTTGCGATCCTCCAGGGTACGAAGTGCTACCCATAACGTCTCCTCCAGCGATTCCTTATTTTCCTTGAAGAGCGATTCGCTGGTATAACTGTGACCAATGTGGCAGCGGTACCGGTTCAGGTTGCCGTGTTTCATCTTCCAAAGGCTACCCCCGCAATTCGGGCAACTAAAAGGCATCCGTTCTCCCAACTGATCCATCAGTTTTTCATCACTGTTCATATTTAAATAACGTTGGGCAATTTCAGATTCGATCTGTAAATCTTTAGGTATCAGCGCTTGTGGAGGCACGGGCTGATAAATAAATCCTTCCAGCAAACGGGCCATTTCGGAAATGGGCAGGATGTGATCTACCGTCAGATTATGGATGACGCTCTGGGGCATACTGGAAAATGCTGCATCGTCGGGGTGCTGCACCACGCATATGCCGCCGCATCGCTTGAAGGCTTCCATACCGGCCACCCCATCCTGCAACATACCCGTCAGAATCACGCCAATGACCCGGGCTCCGTAGCTGATGGCTGCTGAACGGAACAGGGCATCTACGGCGGGCCGGTAATTGTTTTCACGGGGTCCATCTGTCAGCAGTATCTTCCCTTCTTTTACCAACGTATGTCGATTGGCGGGAGCAATGTAGATGTTTCCAGGTTTGACGTCGGCACCATTTTTCTAAATCCGGCAACGCATGGAAGTAGCTCTTTGCAGAATGGAAAGCAGTACTTGGGTAGAGGAGTCCGGCCCTTGGTGAAGCACCACCAATACAGCTGCCGGCAGTGAGGCAGGCAGCCTGCTGGTTACTTGGGTAAGCACCTGAATGCCCCCCGCGGAAGCTCCGATTACGATGACCTCATGGTACTGCATACACCCATAACGAACAGGAAACCAACAGGGTTGCTGCTAAAACACGTTTAAAAGAGTCGCTCCTTCGAATATATAGATGCTGCCCGATTCGGTTGTTACCTGGAGCCAATGTCCTTTTTTTTACCCCGTGCCGATGGGAGCCGGTTCTTTTTCCGGGCTAAAATTCGCTAAAAAAATGAAGTTCTGACCGGCCCATTCACATGCCATTTGTCCGGGCTGTCGGCTGACAGGAGGTGCCCGATTGAGGTAATATCAGGAAATGGAAAAATCAGCCAAAGCAAAACCAGAATGTAATATAAAATTCGTGCCAAAGTGGATTGGAAGTAAAAATTACTTTCTAAGCAGTAAAAAAGTACCATTAAGAACGCAATCCTGTCAATTTTATATGAATAATATCCAATAAGTCAATAAATATCTCTCCCTGAGTGGCTTTCACTGTGAAAAGCCTTTTGTGTAATAAGCATAAATGTATTCAAAAGTTTCTTCTCTACGAGTCGACTAATTTTGATCCACTACAGCTATGGAACAATTAGTTTACTTAAAGACAGCATATTATGAGAAGAATCCTTTTGCTTGCATTGGCATTCATCGCGCTCTCCAATTCATATGCTCAAACCCGATTGGGCCTTCATTACACCAAAGAAGAACTGGAAATCTGGCGAAAACGGGCCGTCAGTGGTCCCTACCGGATCAAAGGTGACGTTCAGACCAATTCCCCCGGCGACTGGACCCGTGTTCTTTCCGAAGCCGACGCATTTGTTTCTAATCCCACGTCCGAACGTTGGGTAGGATACACGGGCAGCGGCTGCTTCCCCTCCACCTCTACCTACGAACCCAAGGTCAAAGGCGTTCGCATGCAGAGTGCTGCGTTTGCCTGGCTCATTACGGGCAATGATAAATACCTGGAGCCGGTGAAAACAGAATTACTGTGGCACGCGCAGCAACCACTCCTGGATTTCACGAACTCCGCCCGCTGGTGCTACATCGGCGACAGCAATCCTGGCTTCAACATCAGTGAGTGGGTCACCAAGTGCATGAACAGTTACGATTACATCAAGGAGAAGCTAAGTCCGGCAGAGCGGGCCATCCTGGACAAATGGCTGCTGGGAGCAGGCAGGTATTTTGCCATGAATGTGGATACGTATTTCAAAAAGCGCTTTGCCGACCGGCTCAACGGAAACTACCAGCTGAGCACCTACAGCATTTCCTGTGAGAAGGACAATTACAAGCAATCGATGTACTATGGTTCTACTCCAGTGGGCTTTCTGGCTCGTGGCTATAACAACCGACACGGTACCAATATCCGCTTTGTGGGTACAGTGGGCGTTTTTCTGGACAATCAGGAATTGCAGGCCTGTGCCAAACGGTGGTTTTTCGAGTGGATGCGCTATGGCGTGTATCCGTCTATGGACATTGCCGATCTTCACCGCTGCCTGGTTAACCCCAGTACCGAACCGGAGCGGGGTTTCAACTACGTATTCTCCCTGGCTCAGGCCATGAGCGATCTGGCCGATGTATTTGCCCGCAGTGGCGACAACAGCCTTTACGAATACGCTACTACCGAAGGATATTACGGTTCAGAGAGTCCTGGCAATCCCAAGACGCTGCTGAAAGTGCTCGAAAACGTCCAGAAGTATATGAATGGTACGCATAAACGGTACGCCAGCGAAACGTCTACCACCAATACCAACGTGCTGATCAACGGAATTGACCCCTACGCATCACCGGGAGAAGTCGCCTACGATACCTGGTTTTGCGTGGCCAACCGCTACTATAAGAACAAATCCGTCACGGCCAACTACCTCCGCCAGGCACCGGGCTGCCGTCCCTATCCTAGCAATCCCCGTAATATCGGCGGTTTCCACACCTGGGGAGGGCACGCGGGCATTTATCCGGCTACTTTATTTATGTTCGGCCAGTTGGAAGGTGTCACTGACCCGTATTCAGACGGCTCTATGCAACCACCCGCCAAGCCGGTGATCGCTGTAAACGGCGCTACTGAATTCTGCCAGGGCGGTTCCGTCGTTCTTTCCGGTCCGACCGGTTTCAGCTCCTACGTATGGTCAAATGGTGCCAATACCCGACAGATCACGGTATCTGAATCGGGTAACTATACGCTGAAGGTGGTAGACCAGAACGGCCTCATCAGCCCCGTGTCGGATGCCGTAGCCGTGAAAGTAACTGCATTACCTGCACAACCCCTTATTTCATTATCCGGAAACCCGGCTTTGTGCAAGGGCCAAAGTATTTTGCTCAGTACTTCCGCGACAAACGGGCTGACTTACCAATGGAAGCGCAATGGTTTGGACATCAGCCAGGCTATCAATTCCGAATTGTCCACCTCAGAAGCAGGAACGTATACTGTAGTGATTGCTAGAAACGGATGTTTATCCGCTCCCTCCAGTCCGGTTACGGTTACGGTAACCAATTTACCCAAACCAACGCTCACTGCGGCGGGCAGTACTGACCTGGAAGCCGGATCCAGTGTAGTATTGAATGCCACTCAGGGAGATGGTTACTCCTATCGGTGGTATCGGAACGGCAACCTGATTGCAAACGCCAATGCGGACAGCTACGTAGCTTCTCAAGCCGGCAACTACACTGTACAGATCTTACTCAATGATTGCCAATCGCCCGAATCGGACAAAATTACGGTTACCGTCACCAGCGTTACCCAGTCTACGGCGGTTCCCGACGGCAACGTGAATTTCTGCGAAGGCGGTTCGGTGGTCATCAAATCCAACACCGGCACGGGCCTTACCTACCAGTGGTTCAAAGATGGAACAGAAATCCCGGATGCGCAGCAAGCCACATATACGGCCACCCAGTCAGGCAGCTATACGGTCATTGTGAGCAAAAACGGCCTGCCTATGTTACCTTCGGATGCGGTAGCCGTAAACGTAACGCCGCGCATTGTTCCAGCCATCGCTGCCAATGGCCCTACTACTTTCTGCACCAGTGAATCGGTCATATTGGAAGCCAACCAGGGAGCCAACCTGAGCTACCAATGGAAGAAAAACGGACAGTCTATATCCAATGCGACCGCGTCTACTTATAAGGCCACCGAATCGGGAACCTATGCGGTTGAAATCACGCAACTCCACTGCCAGACCAGCACTTCCAACACCATCTCCGTTACCGTGAACCAGACTACTACGCCCGTTATTCTGGCTGACGGCAACACCACCTTTTGCGAAGGCGATTCTGTCGTACTGAAAGCGACTACCGGCCCCAATATCGTTTATCAATGGAAGAAAGATGGTCAGGTCATAGACAACGCCATTGCGGCTGAATATACCGCTACCCAGTCGGGCAGTTATACCGTAGAGGTTACCCAAAACAATTGTAATCGGATGACTTCCCAGCCCGTCGTGGTCAAGGTGAACACCACTTTTGCGCCAACCATTACCGCATCGGGCAGCACCGTTCTCTGCGATCGAAGCGACCTGCTGCTCAGTGCCAGTATAGGCTCCGGATATACTTATCAATGGCAAAAAGACGGAATTTACCTGCCGGGCAAGCAGGATGCCACCCTCTCCGTTACCGAAGCCGGCGAATACAGTGTAGTGGTTTCTCATAACGGCTGCGGGTCGGCCCTTTCCAATGTCATCCGGATCACCAACAGTACCGTTACCGCTCCCATTGCTCAGATTTCCGCACAGGGCAGCACCAACATCTGCGCCGGCACCACGGTAACCTTGGCCGCCAATACGGGCGACGGCCTCAGCTATCAATGGAGCCGGGATGGCGAAGACATTACCGATGCCAACGATCCGACGTATGCGGCTGGCCAATCGGGAGAATATTCCGTGGAGGTCACTAAGGAAGGTTGTCGGGTGTCAGTCTCCAACGTAATTACCGTGTCGGTGGCTGGTATGGCCAGCAAGCCGATCATTACTGCCAACGGCAACACCACCATACTGCAGGGAGGCAGTGTTACCCTGAGCACCACACCAGAAGCCGGCCTGGTTTATCAATGGAGGAAAAACGGCATCAATATTCCGCAGGCTACCAATCCCAGCTATACCGCAACCCAAGCCGGAAGCTACACCCTGGCGGCCACGAAAAACAATTGTCAGCAGGCCATTTCCAACGCCACTGTCGTATCAGTGAAAACCACCAACATCAACGTTCCGGTGATTAAAGTTCAGGGACAGACGACCTTTTGCGAAGGGGGCAGCGTGAAACTCAGTGCTCCGAACGGATACAGTGATTACCTTTGGTCAACCGGGGCTACTACCCAGTCCATTACTGTTACTGCTTCCGGCGAATACACTGTAACAGTAAAACAAAGCAAAAATGCTACTGCCCAGACGTCGAAAGCGGTTAAGATCGTAGTGATACCTGCCCCGACCCAACCGGTTATTACTTCGGAAGCAAATCGGCTGGTTTCCACCGAAGGCTTCGTTTACCAGTGGCTTCAGGACGACCAGCCCATTAGCGGGGCCCAGTCACGGGAATGGGTAGCTGTTCAGGAGGGCTATTACCGCGTCGTGGTGACCAACGAACTGGGATGCGCTGCCATATCGGAGCCCGTTTTCTATCGACCTGGCACCCAACCAACCACTATAAAGACCCAGCAAGAAGAAGTACTGATTTACCCCAACCCTACGACAGGAGCATTTAGCCTGAGTTTTTCAGCCGAAATCGTAGAAAAGGAACCTTCGGCCGATTTGACCTTATCGGTTATCAATTCGCACGGCCGAATGGTGTATAAAAAGACCTGGGCAGGTTTCGGGGATTATCAGCAAAAGGTAGATCTGTCATTTTTAAAGTATGGCGTATATACGCTGCATATACAGTACGGCAACACCATGTTTAACCGGCGCTTGATCAAAGAATAATCCGGTAAATCGGTCCTCAATAGTTTTTATACAGTGACATCAGTACAGCCAAACAAGCCAATTGAGTCTTGTTTGGCTTTTTTTTTACCCTATTGCACTGAAAGAGATTACTTGTTAGGAGTTTAGAGAATATATGTAAGAATTGACTCAAAATCGTATGAATTTAGCCCATAACTTATGCGCAAATCCCTTAAACTTTGAGAGTTGAGAATATTTTCCTGATACACTAACAATTCATAAGCGGTATATTAACTTTACACGTTCAAAACCCCTTACAAACTACCCGTATTATTACTTACAGGAAGTTGCCAGTAAACCATGAAAGACCGCTAAAGCTGAGGAAAAACGCCTAATAGTTGTCATTAATCATACAGAATCTTGTAAAGTTTTCCAGTAAAACAGTAAACAATAACACAAACACATGAAGAAAGTTTTAATTATTCAAAGAGCTTTACCTCAGTACCGGGTTGATTTTTACAATGGATTAAGAAAAAAATTAGCTAGCAACGGAGTCGAACTAAATCTGGTTTACGGCAAACTGAAGAACAAGGACTCTTTGAAAAAAGACGAGGTGGATATTGATTGGGCTACTTACGTAGATAGTAAGATTTTTAAGGTAAATGGTGTAGAACTATACTGGCAGCCCTGCCTTTCTTTTCTGGATGACAAGCAAATGGTAATTGTGGAGCAGGCCAACAAAAACCTGATCAATTATGTCTTAATCCTGAAGCGGATCTTTTCCAAGATGAAACTGGGCTATTGGGGCCACGGTAGAAATATGCAGGCGGATGAAGATGCCCTGGGTAATCGTTTCAAAAAATATTTCACCAATAAATGCGACTGGTGGTTTGCTTACACGGAAGGGGTAAAACAAGTAATCGTGCAACAGTCTTTTCCCCCGGAAAGAGTCACCATCGTGCAAAATGCCATCGACACCCGGGCCCTGGTACAAGCCTACGATGCCCTTACCGATGATTCATTGAATGAATTACGGCAGGAGTTGGGGATTACTTCCAACAACGTAGCCATTTACTGTGGTGGAATCTACAAGGAAAAAAGAATTGAGTTTCTGATAGAAGCCTGCGATCGCACCCGCGAACAGATCAAAGACTTCCAGATTTTGATCATTGGTTCCGGTCCGGACGTAGACATCATCAGGGAAGCAATGAAAACCCGCAACTGGATTCATTACATTGGCCCCAAATTCGGTCTGGAAAGAGTAAAATACTTCCAATTGGCTTCTCTTTTTCTGATGCCTGGCCTGGTAGGTTTGGCCATCCTGGATTCGTTCGCCCTCCGTACTCCGATGATTACCACCACCTTCCCCTACCATAGTCCGGAGATTGAGTACCTGGAAAATGAAGTAAACGGACTGATGACCGAAAACTCACTGGAGAGCTACGTGGCTGCGGTAGTAGAATTTTTTCAGAACGACGACAAACGTAAAAAGCTTACCCAGGGATGCCGGGACTCTTCTTCCAAGTACACGGTAGAGCAAATGATTGATAATTATGCCGATGGCATTATTAAATGCCTGAACTTGAATTAATGGTATCACCAGTCAGGAAAAAATTCTGGTGGCACGTGCAATGGTTACTTGATGCGTGCCCCTGCGTCTTTTATCGGGCTATACTATCGTTAATCTGAAAGTAACAGGGCTTGATTATCATAAAACCACCGATGTTAAGCTGGTTGGTTATTAGTTTCTAGGGTACTTTTTGCAGCGCCTGTTACCTATATATTCCCTTTTTATTAACACCCCAGAAATTCCATGGATGTTATCAATGAATTAAAACCTACTGTAAATCCGCCGCTTCTGAGTATATGCATACCTACTTATAATCGTCCTGCTTTGTTAAGGAGAACACTCCTTTCACTGTGCCCTGACCGCCCGGATATCGAAATCATCGTTACCGATAATTCGACGGATTTGCTGAGCAAGCAAGTGGTTGAAGAAACGATGCGAAATTGTCCGTGTACCTGGCGGTATCATAAAAATGAGCCCCAGGTAACGCCCGCTAATAATATGAATGTGGGGATTGAATTGGCAAAAGGGAAGTATGTATATATTCTGCACGACGATGACTATATGCTACCGGGCGGGCTGGAATTTATGATAGCCAAGATTGAAGCGAATCCTTCGTATCCGGTACTGAAGTTTGAAGTAAAAGTAGTGGATATCAATGGCAGGTTGATTTATCGGTCGTTCAAACCAAAACTAAGCCGGACTGAGCGTTTTTTTGAATCCAAAATGGCTTTAGAAAGACTACTTAGTAACTCTTCTTTCGTCAGGCAACCTTCCATTGTGGTACAAAAGACCGTTTATGAAAAAGTAGGGCTTTGGGACGACACCAAGACCCCACCTAACGATACGGATATGTGGATGCGGGTTTTCAGTGAGTTCGGCATGTACTACATCCCAAAAATCATTTCGGCTTATACCGTACACACGGGTTCCATGACGACTTCGTCATTCAATTACGAAAGCCTGAACATCCTGCTGGGGATCTTTGAAACGGCACAGAAAAAGCGTATTCTCGATGCACACGTATTTGAGCGCTGTAAATCCGATTTCTTTCACCAGTGGATTCTGGCCAGTACTTTCCGGTACCTGGTGCTGGGCGATTTCAAAACGGCCCGAAGAGTGATGAAATTATTTTACACACCTTCAATCCGTACGCTCATTACTTCAGTCAAATGGCTTCCCTTGAAAATGGCATTCAAAGTATTACTGGTAGTATAATTTGCCGGGAATAAGCACGTGAAAGTATTTCCGTACGATAAGCATCACAGTCATTTTTAAATAGATCCAAATGTTGATGATAAAAAACATTTGGATGAGTGAGAAAAGGCATCTTAGTTACCGCGAATACGTAGAAATTTGCTGTACAAATAAACAGGTGGCATACTAATTGAGCGAAACAGGCAAAAATAGGCGCATCTATCTAGCCGTCAAACGATTGTCCGTGCCATAAGTGTGTCAAACATGGTCGATAACTAAAGTAGAATTATTTGTAAATTTGGTACAAGCATTTAAACCTTCAAACTCTATGAACACTGTGACTGTTAATCCTACCGGTATTTTCGATGATCCCAAGTACGCTGCCCTGGCCCTGGAGAACAGCGAAAAATACCAAAAAGCTTCTCCTTTTCCCCATATCGTATTAGACAACTTCATTGATCTGGAGCTTGCCCGGGAATTGGCCCGGGAGTGCCCCAAACATCACGATATCAACTGGGTGGAAAGCACCCAACCGCAATCCAGGAAACGCTATCAGCACGACGATAAGAAGTTTACGCCGCTGATTCGAATGATGCTCCGCGAACTCAATTCCCGCCAGTTCCTGCTCTTCCTGGAAACCCTGACCGGCATCGAAAACCTCATTCCTGACCCTTATTACATTGGCGGTGGCGTACACTCTTCCGTACGCGGGGACTTCCTGAAGGTACACGCCGATTTTAACTGGCACCACAAACTGCTGGCGCATCGCCGCATGAATGCCCTTTTGTACCTGAACGAAGGCTGGGATGAAAGCTGGGGCGGCCACCTGGAACTCTGGAACAAGGAAATGACCAAGCCGGAAGTTTCCATTGCACCGATTATGAACCGGCTGGTCGTATTCAACACAACTGAAGACTCCAACCACGGCGTACCTCAACCACTTACCTGCCCCGAAGGCGTGCAGCGGATTACGCTCAACCTGTACTACTATACGACCAAACGTGACGAAGCGGAAATCAACGACCCGCACTTTACGAAGTACAAAACGGTCAACTCACCCTTTGCCGTAGGCCTTGGTGAAGAGTTCCGTAAATCAGCCGAAGAGCTTAAAAAGTATTAATAGGTAGTACACCGAAGCGTCTGTCTTTTTGGCGTGGCCGAACCGACAGACGCTTTTTTCTTTCAGTCATCAAGGTGTTGCCCTTGTTTAGTACCAAAATAAAAAAGCGCGGATGTTAAATCCGCGCTTTTTTTTGTGAAAGGAATGCTTTCGTTACTTATTTATAAATTCCAGGTAGTGCAGTATGGTACTGCAAACCCTTTCTACCTGTGCCTTCGTCGTTTCGTGGTGGCTGGGCAGGTTGAGTGCCCGGTGATACAGGCTGTAAGACACTTTGTTTTCCGGTATTTCTTCAAACATCGGGAGGGACGACAGGGGATAAAACATGGGTCGGCTGTCAATGTTCTGCTCTTTCAGGTAAGCCATCAGCTCCTGATTGTTGACATGAAGTGAAGGATCAAAAACGGCCGTGGGCATCCAGTAGCTATTGCGGGTGTGCGGCAGTTCCGGATTCAAACGGATTCCTTCCACCTTGCCCAGCAGTTCCTGGTACCAGCCAAATATTTCCCGCTTTTTCTCCACCAGTTCGTCGGCCCGCTCAATCTGCGCGCAACCCATCGCGGCCTGCAGGTTAGACATCTTGTATTTATATCCGGTTTCCGCCATCCAGAAAACGCGGTTCACTTTGGGATCGCGGCCGTGGTCGCTCAGGATACGGATTCTTTCTATCAGGGCATCATTGTCCGTGATGAGCATCCCTCCTTCTCCGGTCGACATCGTTTTGGCACCGTGGAAAGAATACACGCCCACATCGCCCCAGGTACCGGCCTTGCGTCCCTTGTACAACGATCCGAAACCCTCCGCGGCGTCTTCCAGCACTTTCAGGTTGTGCTTATGGGCAATGGTCATGATCGGCTCCATTTCGGCCAGATTCCCATAGAGATGAACCGCAATGATGGCTTTGGTGCGGGGCGTGATCGCGGCTTCAATTTTGGACGGGTCCATGCACCAGGTGTCTTCCAGTACGTCGATAAATACCGGCATGGCTCCCAGGTACGTTACCGGCACTACGGAGGCGATCCAGTTGATGTCGGGAACGATCACTTCATCACCAGGCCCCACGCCCATCGCTGCCAGACTCAGGTGAATGGCACCAGTGCAGGAAGAAGTGGCCAAAGCATATTTGGATCCCTGATACGCGGCAAAAGACTTTTCGAAGCGTTTGATGTAGTCGTAACATTTGTCGCCCCAGCCCGTACGGATGGCATCATTCACGTATTCGATCTCCCGTTCGGTGATGGAAGGTTTATGAATGGAAATCTTTTCCAGGGTCTCTGTTTTCATATAATTCTTGATGATGGTTGTACGCAAAAGGTCATACTACAATCCCGGTAAACGCCGGGGTAAGCAATTCATACTTCTGGTCTTTGTCCGACAATACGGTAGGTGCCAGCGGCCAGGGGATATTCAGTCGGGGATCGTTGTACCGGATCCCTCTTTCACTGGACGGATTATAATAGTTGGAATGGTGATAAATCATTTGAGAATTATCTTCCAGCGTTTGAAAACCGTGCGCAAAGCCTTCGGGAATATACAACATACGCAGATTATTTTCCGACAACTCTACTCCCAGGTACTCAAGAAAAGTGGGTGAGCCTTCTCTTACGTCAACAATCACATCGTACACCCGGCCACGTATACAGCGCACCAGTTTGATTTCACTGCTGGGTGCTACCTGATAATGCAATCCGCGTAAGGTGCCTTTGAAATGATTGACTGAATGATTGAACTGCACAAACTCCTTATGGTGATTGATCGACTCAAACAATTTCTTATCGAAAGTTCGGGCAAAAAGGCCCCGCTCATCCTGAAAAGGAGCCAGTTCAATCAGAAAGGCGTCTTTCAGGTGGGTTTCAATAAATTTCATCGGGCAATCGCTAAATTATCATCGACAATACCGCTTCCAATCAGTTCATTGATCACGTTCAGTCGGATCAGGTTGGAAGTCCGGAAGTTGCGGTCATTGAACCCAATGCGTTGCAAGCCTTCCACCAATTCCCGAATGGTAGTCGGTAAATCATAAATGGGTTGGTGGTGCGGAGCCAGTTTCTCAAACAGGCTGAAATCGACCCGATAGGACCGTTTGTCGGGCTGCGCGTCTTTATTGATGGAAATCCGGGTTTCCGGCAAAAAGGCTTTGATGGCTTCGGCCAGCTCTTTCACCTGGTAATTCCAGGCATTGCTTCCGGTATTCACGATCAGAAAGTCACCGCCCTCCTGTACGTTTCTTTCTCTGGCCCAGATAATGGCACGGGCCATGTCCTTCACATTGATCAGAGGTCGCCAGGGCGTGCCATCACTCAGGATATTGATTTCTCCGTTGGCCACGGCACCGGCCGTAAAATCGTTCAGTACCAGATCCAGCCGCAGCCGTTCGCTGATGCCACAAGCAGTCGCAAAGCGCAGGCAAGTAACTTTAAAGTCCGGGGTTGCCAGCAAAGACAGGGCCTCTTCCGAATAGACTTTGGACTTGGCGTACGCAGTCAGCGGGTTCAGTTGGGAAGATTCCACCCGGGGCGTATCCTGGGCAAAACCGTAAACACTGCAACTGGAAGCAAACACGAAATTTTTTACGCCTCTATCCCGGGCTTTTTCGGCAATGGATTGGGTAGCCCGGAAGTTGATATCGAGCGTTACCTGTTCAAATTTATTGCCAATCGGATCATTGGAGATGGCCGATAAGTGAATCACCGTATCCACTCCATTCAGGATTTCTTCGGGAAAGTCTCTTACGTCACCGTAATACTGCATATCCAAAAAGTGATCCGGTGAAATGGAGGTATTGGTGACTAATTTTGCAAAATAGCCCACATCGAAACCCATCAGGATGGCATTAGGATACACTCTTCTCAATTCTCTTACTAAGGGGGGCCCTACGTATCCTAAGTTTCCAGTAATTAGTATTTTCATACTTGTTGACAACATTTTTAGAATTTCAAAAAGAAGGGTAGCACGAATGCTACCCTCTGAAAGCGTGTTTTATTCTTATAAAAGTAAATTAAACAGTTTCCATCTGCTTGGCTACCTGCTCGGCAATCCAAGGATAGGTTCTTTCTAATCCCTGACGGAGATTCATTTTGGGTTCCCAACCCAGTTTTTCGCGGATCAGCGCATTGTCAGAATTTCTTCCGCGTACGCCGGTCGGACCAGGGATATTTTTGATATTCAGCTTTTTGTTACCAATTTCCATCACCATTTTAGCCAGGTCATTGATGGTGATCATTTCTTCCGATCCGATGTTAACGGGTCCGGAAAAATCAGATTCCATCAGCAGACGAACGGCATCGCAGCAGTCCTGTACGTGCAGGAAGGAACGGGTTTGCTTGCCGTCACCCCAGATTTCGATGGTGCCACCTTCTTCGGTAGAAGCTACTTTGCGGCACATCGCAGCAGGCGCTTTTTCTTTGCCACCGGTCCAGGTACCTTCTTCACCGAAGATGTTGTGAAAACGGGCTACTCTTACCTGGATACCGTGGTTACGGTTATAAGCCAGGTACAAACGCTCACTGAACAGTTTTTCCCATCCGTATTCGCTATCGGGAGCAGCCGGGTAAGCGGATTCTTCGGAACACTTCGGGTTATCGGGATCCAACTGGTTGTATTCAGGATACATACAGGCAGAAGAAGAGTAGAAAATTTTCTTCACTCCGGCCAGGCGGCTGGCTTCTGCAATGTTGAGGTTGATGGTAGCAGAATTATACATTACTGCAGCATCGTTGTTACCAGTGAAGATATAACCGGCACCACCCATATCGGCAGCCAACTGATAAATCTCTTCAATGTCTTTTACTACCTCACGGCAAACTACGGGGTCAGTCAAGTCACCAACGATGAATTCATCGGCAGGAGAAGGACTGAATTCATTGCGTTTCAAATCGCACACTCTCACCCAGAAACCTTCGCTTTTCAACCTTTTAACCAGATGGCCACCAATGAAACCACCACCACCACACACGAGAACTTTTTTGCTCATAACTGTTAAAGTTAAATTTTAGAACGTGTTAAATTTAAAAAATTGTAATATATAAACAAAGGGACTATTTGCACATATCTTTTCCAGAGGCGCTTGGGTTCTACACAAAGGCGGAAAAACCATTCCAGACCCATTTTTTGCATGAAGCCGGGCGCTTGCACTACTTTTCCGATGTGAAAGTCGAAGGCAGCTCCCACCGTAATGATAAAGTGTACGTTGGTATAACGAGCCAATTTGGCGGCAAACTTTTCCTGCTTGGGAGTACTGATTCCTACCCACACGACATTAATATCCAAAGCATTGATTTGGTCACCTAACTCTTTGAATTCCTGATCAGATAATTCCCGAAAGGGCGGACAAAACGTTCCTGCTACGTTGTGGTTCTCGAATTTCCGGGCGCAGGCTGCTTTCAATTCATCTGCCACGCCTTCTTTTCCGCCGCAGAAGAAGTGACGAACCGGCGAATTGGCAGTGGACTGCATCATTTCGGCAAAGAAATCGGGGCCGTAACACCGCGTTCTATTAGAGAAGCAAGCAATTGGGTATAATTTTTTTAAGATTTGCCTTCTTTGTTTTACAAGCGTAGGTAGCTTAAAAGAAGATTGGGCTTTTTTACCTCGAACCTAAGGGTTCG
>Ga0209902_100502_pt1 | contig 39709 bp, 39 predicted proteins | sample FECB27metaG_FD_188304 | JGI IMG/M metagenome (GOLD analysis project Ga0209902, IMG submission 188304) | Cyanobacterial communities from the Joint Genome Institute, California, USA - FECB-27 (SPAdes) (version 2) | ecosystem: Environmental > Aquatic > Thermal springs > Hot (42-90C) > Microbial mats...
CCCGCCGCGAACGGCACGACAAAGCGGATGGACTTGGCGGGCCAGGCCTGGGCCTGCGCGGCCAGCGGCAAGGCACAGGCCAGCGCGGCGGCGGTCGTGCAGGCGATGGTGGAAAGGCGATGGAAGTGCACGGAGGTCTCCTGGTTTTTCAGCTTGAAACCGGGGTTTGCGCAAGCGCTGTGCCATCGGTCGAAGGGCGCGCCCCTCGTTGCCAAGTCATTGATTCGAAAGGAATTGGCGCTGCCTCGGCGGGCGATTGCTTGTGCCTGAATTTCAATCTGATTTCATGAATGAGACAATGAAATCCATTGAAATGAATACATTGCCCGCCGCCCCGAGCCCTGCTTCCCCCGCCACGCCGCGGCCGCTGCACATCGTGGCCGTGGCCCGCCACCGCCTGGGCCGCGTGCTGGCGCGGCTGATACCGGAGGTGGCCGGGCAGGCGCAGGTCGAGCTGGTCGGACAGGCCTTCGACGATGCCGTGGCGGCCGTGCGCGCGCTGCATGCCCGGCGCCCCGTCGACGCGGTGGTGGCCGCGGGCGCCAGCGGCGAATGGCTGCGCCGGCACCTGGACATTCCGGTGGCCATCGTGGAGGTGCGCGGCTTCGACCTGATGCGCGCATTGGCCGCGGCACGCGCCCTCTCGCCGCGCGTGGGCCTGGTGTCGTTCGACGGTCCGTCGGAGCACCTGGCGCAGCTCGACGCCCTGTTCGGCATGGGCATCGCGCAGTTCAGCTACCGCGGCCCGGAGGACGCGCCGGCCTGCGTGGAGGCCCTGTGCGCCGCCGGCATCGAGGCCGTGGTGTCGCCCGGGCTGGTGGCCGACCTGGCCGAGCAGGCCGGCATCGCCAGCGTGCTGATGTACTCCGAGGACGCCGTGCGCCAGGCGCTGCAGGACGCCCTCCACCTGGCGCGCCACGGCCATGCCGAGCGCGCACGCCATGAGCGGCTCGGCACCATCCTCGGCCAGTTGCAGGACGGTGTGGTCGCGGTCGACCTGCGCCAGCGCATCGAGGCGCTGAACCCGGCCATGGCGCAGCTGCTCGGTGCTTCCGTGGCGGAACTGGTCGGCCGCGTGCTGAGCGAGGTGGAGCCCGTGCTGGACCTCGGCGCCACCCTGCGCCTGGGCGAAGCCCCGGTCGAGGAAGTGCTGCAGATCGGCATGCGCACGCTGGTCGTGCGGCGCGCGCCCATCGTCGAGAGCGGCGAGGTCACCGGCGCGCTGCTGGTGTGCCGCGACCCGGCCGTGATCCAGCGCGCCGACCGCCACCTGCGCGCCAACCAGCGGCAACGCGGCGCGCCCACGCGCTACCGGATCGAGGCCTTCGCGGGCGACAGCGCCGCGGCACGGCGCGTGCGCGAGCTGGCGCGGCAGTGCGCGGCCAGCGACGCCACCGTGCTCATCGTCGGCGAGAGCGGCACCGGCAAGGAACTGGTGGCCCAGGGCATCCACAGCGCGAGCCGGCGCGCTACCCAGCCCTTCCTGGCCGTGAATTGCGCGGCGCTGGGAGAGAGCCTGCTCGAAAGCGAGTTGTTCGGCCACGAGGAAGGCGCCTTCACCGGCGCGCGGCGCGGCGGCAAGACCGGCCTCATCGAGGCCGCCCACACGGGCACCCTGTTCCTCGACGAGATCGGGGACATGCCACTGGCGCTGCAGACCCGGTTGCTGCGCGTGCTGCAGGAGCGGGAGGTACTGCGCGTGGGCGCCACCGCGGCGGTGCCGGTCGACCTGCGCGTGATCGCGGCCACCCATGCCGACCTGGCGGCCCAGGTGGAGCGTGGCCTGTTCCGGCGCGATCTGTACTACCGGCTCGCGGTGCTGCGCATCGAGACGCCACCGCTGCGCGAACGCGGTGCCGATATCGCGCCCCTGGCCGCCGGCCTGATGGCGCGCCGCGCGCCCGCGGCGGGTGTGCCCGCGTACCAGGCGTCGGCCTGGCTCTCTGCCCTGCTGGAGCTGGCGGCTGGATACGGCTGGCCCGGCAATGTGCGCGAACTGGAGAACCTCGTCGAGCGCCTGCTGGCCTGCCACGGCTACCTGGCGCCCGAGGGCCGGCTGGACCGCGCCCGGCTGCTCGAGGTGTTCGCGGAATGCACGCAGGCACGCCCGGCGCCCGCGCGCAATCGCCTGCTCAAGGGGGCGCGCACGGCCGCGGAGCGGCAACGGGTGCGCGAGGTGCTGCAGTCGGTCCAGGGCGATCAGGACCAGGCCTGCGTCATTCTCGGCATCAGCCGCTCGACGCTGTGGCGGCGGTTGCGCGACGAGGGGCCGGGGGCCTAGGCGGCCTTCCTCGAGAGGGGCGGCACGGCCGCTGTCCGATAATCGCGTCGCCGCGCAACTGGCGAACGGATGGAGCACCATCGGGGAGCGCGGCCATCGTCACGCCGATCGCCTGGGCATGTCTGTCGTCTTTTCAGGAGTTCCGACGATGAGTGTCCGCATGCCCGCGCCGCACCGGCGCATCCTTTCGCTGCCACGGCTTTCGCCCTTCCGCTCCGGAGGTGCGCGATGACCTGCATCCTGCTCGACGGCAAGTCGGTCGCCGCCGCGAACGAGGAGGCGCTGCGACAGCGGGTCTTCGCATTGAAGGCGAGGAACGGCGAACGCACCCCCATCCTCGCGACCCTCCTGGTTGGCGACGATCCCTCGTCCGCGACCTACATGCGGATGAAAGGCAATGCCTGCCGCCGCGTCGGCATGGACTCGCGCGTCGTGACGCTCGATGCGCGCGCGACGACCGCGGACGTGCTGCGCGAGATCGATGCGCTGAACGCCGACGAACAGGTGCACGGCATCCTGCTGCAGCATCCGGTGCCCGCGCAGGTGGACGAGCGGCAGTGCTTCGACCGCATCGCCATCCGCAAGGACGTGGACGGCGTCACCAGCCATGGCTTCGGCCGGATGGCATTGGGCCAACCCGCCTTCGGCTCGGCGACACCCGCGGGCATCATGCGGCTGTTCGCGCACTACGGCATCGACGTCGCCGGCAAGCGCGCGGTGGTGGTCGGCCGCAGCCCGATCCTCGGCAAGCCGCTGGCGATGATGCTGCTGAACGCCGATGCGACGGTGACCGTCTGCCACTCGAAGACCGCGAGCCTCGCCGACGAGGTGCGGCGCGCCGAGGTGATCGTCGGCGCCGTCGGCCGGCCGCGCTTCATCCGCAGCAACTGGATCCGCGACGGCGCCATCGTCATCGATGCCGGCTACCACGAGGGCGGCGTCGGCGACATCGAGACCGAGGGACTGTTCGAGCGCTGCGCGGCGCTCACGCCGGTGCCGGGCGGCGTGGGGCCGATGACGATCTCGACGTTGATCTCGCAGACGCTGGAGGCGGTGGAACGCGTGGCCGCCTGAGCACGCTGCGTCGTTGCGCGACTGTAGCCTTGTGGCTACAATGGCGCCATGTTCACGGTCATTGAAACCGATGAGTTCTCAGGGTGGCTGGAGGGGTTGAAGGATGGCATGACGCGCATCCGGCTGGCCCGTCGGCTCGACAAGGCGCGCCGAGGGAATCTGGGGGACGTCGCGCCCGTCGGTGAAGGTGTTTTTGAAATGCGTGAGTTCTTTGGCCCCGGTTGGCGCATGTATTTCATCGAGCAGGCCGGGACCATCATCGTCATGCTGGGTGGTGGCGACAAGTCGACCCAGCAGCGCGACATTGGACGAGCCAGGAAGATGGCTCTGGAGTTGCGAAATGAGCAAGATCAAGACCCGTCCCTTTGACATCGCCAACTACCTCGCCAGCGAGGCCGACATGGTGGAGTACCTGCGCCAGGTCGTGGATGACAACGACCCGGCCGAGCTGGCAGGGGCGCTTGGCGCCATTGCACGCGCACGCGGCATGGCCCAGCTCGCCAAGGACACGGGCCTGTCCCGCGAGAGCCTGTACAAGAGCCTCTCGGGAGAAAGAGCGCCCAGCAGCGATACCTTGTTCAAGGTCATCAAGGCGCTGGGCTTCAAGCTGACGGTGGAGCCGGCGGACACCTGAACCGCCGGGGCCTCTCAGCCCTGCTCTTCGTGCTCTCCGCGAATGATCTGGTGCAGCGTGCGCAGCAGCACCTCCGGCTGCACCGGCTTGAACATCACGACCAGCCCGCTGGCATAGGCCGCGCGCACCCGCTCGGGATCGGTATCGCCCGTGACGAGGATCGTGGGCACGCGGCGGCCGGCGAGCCGGCGCAGTTCCGCGGTCGCCTCGATGCCGTCCTGCGGATCGGCGAGCCGGAAGTCGATGAGGAAGGCGTCGAAGCCGTCGGGCGTGGCGCGCACTTGCGCGGTGGCATCGGCGAGCCGGCAGGTGATCTCGATGCGCTCGCAGTAGGGCGCGAGCCACATGCGCACCGCCTCGCCCACCGGCTGTTCGTCGTCGAGCAGCAGCACGCGTGGCGGCACCAGCGGCAGTTCGGTGATGTCGGCCTGCGCGGTATCGGGCATGGCCGCTGGCGCGACGGGCAAGGCGGTGGGCACGGGCGGGCGGCGCGGCAGGTCGACCCAGAACACGCTGCCGTGGCCGAGCCGCGAGCGCACGCCGATCTCGCCGCCGAGCAGGTCCACCAGCCGCTTGACGATCGCCAGCCCGATGCCCAGGCCGCGCGCGACGTCGCGCTGCGGGTTGTCGACCTGGTAGAACTCGTCGAACACATGCGGCAGGTGCTCGGGCGCGATGCCCAGGCCGGTGTCCCACACGGCCAGCCGCAGGCGGTCGCCGCGCGGCCGCGCGCTCACGAGGATGCCGCCCTGGCGCGTGTACTTGAGTGCGTTGTCGACGAAGTTGGTCAGCACGCGCAGCAGCAGGTCGCCATCGGTCTGCAGCCATTCGGGCGCGGTGTGGAAGCGCAGCGCCAGGCCGGCCTGCTGGGTGCGCGGCTCGAAGATCTGCGACAGCCGCAGGAACAGCGGGTCCACCGCCATCTGCACCGGCTGCGGCACCACGGTGCCGGCATCGATCTTCGAGATGTCGAGCATCGCGTTGAGCAGGCCGCTCACCGCATCGGTGGCCTGCACCACGCGGCCGGCCACGGGGGCCAGCGGATGGTCGGCCAGGTCGCGCTCGAGCGAGCGCGAGAACAGCGCCAGCGCATGCACCGGCTGGCGCAGGTCGTGGCTGGCCGAGGCGAAGAAGCGGCTGCGCTCGCGGTTGAGCCGCTGCAGCTCGAAGGACTGGCGCAGCAGCTGCTCGCTCAGCAGTTCCTTGTCGATCTGGTCGGACAGGCTGCGCCGGATCAGCTGGTGCTGCGACAGCGCATAGCGCGCCATCGAGCCGCCGAACAGCAGCCCGACCACGCAGGTGAACCAGCCGTCGGTGCCGCCCATCCAGGCGAAGCGCGTGACCACGCCCAGCGTGAGCGGGATCGTGACCACGGGCACCATCGCGCGCCAGGTGGCGATCACCGGCACCGAGCCCATCAGCACCGCGAACATGCCCAGCAGCAGGATCAGGATGCGCATCGGCGATTCGGTGCCCGGCGGCATCAGCGCCCAGGGCGCCAGCGTCCACATCGACATGTAGGCCCCCAGCGGCAGCATGAAGCGCCACGCGCCATCGGGCTGACGCAGCGTGAACTCGGGCTCGGGATAGAGGCGCGCGTTCCAGCGCATGAACACCAGCCGCAGGCACAGCAGCGTGCAGATCACGATGCCCCATGCCAGCGCGCCGAAGCCGTGCGTCATCCCGAAGAACACGCTGGCCATCGCGATCGCCGAGGCCAGCGCCGTCAGCACCGTGGGCGGGCCCATCACGAACATGCGGCGCAGCAGGCGTTCGCGGACCAGTTGGGCGTGGGAGTCGGCGGGCCCGGGCACGGGGCCCGACGGGGTGGAGATGGCGCCCGGCGTACGCATGGGCGGCAGTGTAAGGGCCGGGGGCAACTACCATCGGCGGCAACCGATGTCCTTTTCTTGATGGCGAACTGGCCTGGGGGAGAAAGTTCTTGCGCGAAGAGGTCCACTACAGCCGAGCGATCGAGGTCCCCGGCCTCGTGCTGAGCACGGCCCGGTTCGCCGCGTTCCGCTTCAAGCCTCACTACCACCTGGACTGCCACGTGGCGCTGGTCGCCGAGGGCGTTCAGCGCCAGCGCTTCAAGGGCGAGTCGCTGCTGCTCACGCGCGGCGCGATCCAGTTGATGCCGGCGGGCGAGGTCCATGATGGCGTCGCCGGTGCCGACGAGGCCTACACGCTGCAGACCTTCAGGCTCTCGCCCGCGCTGCTGGCGGGCCTGGGCGAGGAGATCACCGGCAAGCACCACTTTCCTTCGCAGGCCGCCCTGGTGCTGCGCGATGAGCTGCTCGCGGAACGGTTGCTGGGCATGCACGCGGCGCTGCGGAACGCGGCGGCCGATCCGCTGCTCGAGGAAGCCCGCGTGGTGGAACTCTTCGAGTCCCTGTTCGCGCGGTTGCTGAAGCCGCCGCCCCAGCGCATCGCCGGCACCTTGACGCCCCGGCAACTCCAGCGCGTGCGCGACTTCATGGAGGCGCAGTTGTGCGAGAAGCTCGGCCTGGAGGATCGCCCTCCTGCTGGAGCTCGACCGCTTTCGCTTCCTCAAGCTCTTCAAGCGCACCGTCGGCATGACGCCCCATGCCTGGCTGTTGCGGCTGCGTCTCGAGAAAGCGGTCGAGCTGATCGAGGCGAAGCGCGACATGTCGATGACCGAGATCGCCCACGCGGTCGGGTTCTTCGACCAGAGCCATTTCACGCGCGCGTTCAGCGATGCCTATGGGGTGACACCGACTCGGTTCCAGCGGCCCAGGGGCAATTTTTTACAAGGCGATCCCGCAGCCGATCGGTAGCCTTCGACCTTCGATGCCCGGCCGCTTGCGGAGCCGGACACCCATGGAAGCGCACCGAATGACCACCTTCAGTTTTCTCGACGACTACAGCGAGGGCGCGCACCCCGACATCCTGCGCGCGCTCGCCGACACCAACCTCGTGCAACAGGCGCCCTACGGGGACGACGACTACTCGGCGGACGCGGCATCCAGGATCGGGGCCTACCTGGGAGAGCCCTTCCAGGGCGCCATCCACTTCGTCGCGAGCGGGACCATGGCCAACATCGTCTCGATATCGAGCTGCCTGCGCCCGCACGAGGCCGTGATCGCGGCGGCCTCCGGCCACATCGTCGTGCGCGAGGCGGGCGCGATCGAGGCCACGGGGCACAAGCTCATCCTCGTTCCAGCGGTCGACGGAAAGATCACGCCCGAGAACGTCGAGATCGCGCTCGCGGCCAACGCGCACTTTCCGCACATGGCCAAGCCGCGGCTGATCTATCTCTCGAACGCGACCGAGACGGGCACCGTCTACACCCTCGCCGAACTGCGCCGGCTCTCGGCCCTCGCCAGGGAGCGGGGGCTGATCCTGTTTCTCGATGGCGCGCGCCTCGGCGCCGCCCTGGCCTCGCACAGGAACGATGCCGCGCTGGCCGACATCGCCTCGTTGGTCGATCTGTTCTGGATCGGTGGCACCAAGGTCGGCGCCCTGCTGGGCGAGGCCATCGTGGTCTGCAATCCCGTGCTGGCCGAGGACTTTGCGTTTCACCTGAAGCAGCGCGGCGGCATGCTGGCCAAGGGGCGCCTGCTCGGCATCCAGTTCCGGGCGCTGTTCGGCGACTCGCCTCTGTTCTTCGACCTCGCGCGGCATGCGAATGCGATGGCGGCGAGGCTGGCGGCCGGCATCGCATCGTGCGGCCATGCACTGGCCGCGTCGACCGAGACGAACCAGGTGTTTGCCATCCTCCCGGACCCGGTCGTGGCTGCGCTGCGCCGGGACTTCGCGTTCTACGTGTGGGGCGAATCCGCACCCGGGCATTCGGTGATCCGCCTGGTCTGCTCGTGGGCGACGAGCGCAGATCGGGTCGATGCTTTCGTGTCCCGCCTGGCTTCGCTCTCGGGGCCCGAAAACGCGGTGCTAGACTGACCCTTCCCGCTCCAAGACCTTGGCGGGCCGAATTCCGACGCGGAACAGACGGCCTCGCAGAAGTGCATCACAAGCCAGGGTTGCGTTTCACCACTGCGACAGCGCTCGAACGAGCGCGACGAAGGACCTCCATGAACGCGATCAAGGAAGCACGCCGGCTCATCACGGCCGACCCGAACAGCGAGGAGTCCCTGACCCTGGCACGGCTGGTCCTGGCGCTGGAGTCGGATGTCGATTTCTCCCTGGCCAGCCTCTATGCGCTGAAGCTCAAGAGTTTCGATCTGGCCCTCGACATCCTCAAGGAATGGCGGCTCGACCGCTACTACGTGCAGAAGGGCAAGCTGCTCGACGTGTCGTACCAGGCGCACGTGCTGGCGGCGCACTGAGCGGTTGCACCGGCGTTCGCGCGCTGGTTGTTGGCGCCCCAAAAGGCCGCTCCCACCGGTTGGCGCAGCGGCCGCGGCGATCCGGCTCGCCCGCCGATCTCAATGCATCTCGGCCAGCGCCTCCTTGACGCCCTGCTCCTGCAATGGCGTGTCGCCGCCGTCGAGGTGCAGCGCCGCGTGCGACGGTACCGGGGTTGCGCAGTCCTTGTGGATCACGCCATCCTTCATCACCAGCTGCACCTTGGCCGGGTCCGTCAGCAGCGACAGGTCCTGCAGCGGGTCGCCGTCCACCAGGACGATGTCGGCGAGAAAGCCGGCCTTCAACCGTCCCAGTTCGTCGGGCCGCAGCATGATCTGTCCGCCCAGCCGCGTCGCAGCCATCAGCGCCTCCTTGGGTGTCATGCCGATGTAGTCGACGAAGTACTGGAGGTCGTTGGCATTGGTGCCGTGCGGCATCCACGCGAATCCGTAGTCGCCGCCCGGCAGGATGCGAATGCCGCGCTTGTGCATCTCGCGCAGCGACGCCGATGCGATCTCCAGTTCGCGCTTGTAGCCCATCTGCGTGGCGACCGCCTCCGTGATGCCGTACTCGGCCGCGTTGTAGGTCGTGCGAATGAGCCAGCCGATGCCCGGTGCGACGAAGTGCCGGTCCTTGGCCGCCTCGAGCATGTCGAGCGCTTCCGAATCGGCAAAGCTGGCGTGGTAGACCATCTCGATGCCGTGGCGCACGCACTGCTTGACCGACTCGCTGGAGCGTGCATGCGCGGCCATGCGCTTGCCATAGCGCTTCGCTTCCTGCGCCAGCATGGCGACCTCGTCTTCGGCGAACGGCGACATCTCCGCGGGCAGGCCGGCGATGTACTCGCCCGACAGATTGATCTTCAGGTGGTCCACGCCGTACTTGATGAAGGTGCGGGCCGACTTGCGGATCTCCTCGGGGCCGCTGCAGACGCTGCCGAAACTGAGTTCTTCGAACTTCATGTGCGGCAGCGTGTTGTCGCCCAGCGCGCCGATGGTGGTGATCTCCTGGCTGCCGGCCAGGTAGCGCGGGCCGGGGAACTCGCCCGCGTCGATGGCGTTGCGCAAGACCACGTCGAGCCGCGGCTTGGCCGCTGCCGCGCCGATCGCGGAGGTCCACCCCATGTCGAGGTAGCGCTTGGCCACGCGCACGCACCAGAGCATGTGCTCCTCGGGCGGCATGAACTGGATGGCCGCGAGGGACGGCTGGTCGTTCCACGAGAAATGCGTGTGGGCCTCGGTCATGCCCGGCATGAGAAAGCGGCCTTTGCCGTCGATCACGCGCGCGTCATCGGTGCTCACCCGCTGGGGGAAGCGCGCCACCTCGACGATGCGCTTTCCCTCCACGAGAAGGTCGCCGGTGTAGGGGTCCTCGCCCGAGCCGTCGAAGATGCGAACGTTGGTGAATGCAATACGGGTCATCGTTGTCTCCTCCGGCATGCGCTGCCGGCCATGGGGTTGTGGAATGGCGCCTGGCGCCGTCTCAGCGCAGTGCCGCGTAGAAGGCTTCGATTTCTCGTGCGCAGCGCTGCGGCTGTTCGAAGGTCGTCCAGTGGCCGCATCCGTCGAGCACGACGACGCGGCTGCCCGCGATGCGCTCCTGCATGGCGCGGACGTTGTGCGGCGGCGCCACGCCATCCTGATCGCCGGTGACCAGCAGGGTGGGCACATCCAGGCGTTCGAGCGCGGCCGACTGCGCATCGGCGAGCGCCGCGCAGCTTTGTGCGTAGCCCTCGGGCGACTGGCGCATCACGCTCTCCCGCACCAGCGCGAGCACCGCCGGTTGTTGTTCCTTCGTTGGCGTGCCGGTCGCGCCTTTCACGATGGCATCGGCGATCTCCTGCATGGCGGCCACACCGCCTCGCGCCGCGTTGGCACGGGCCGCGATGTTGGGGCGGGCGGCATCGGGAGGCGCGGCCAGCGGGCCGAAGAGCACCAGCGATTTCACCGAACCAGGACAGCGAAGCGCCAGGTGTTGGGCGACGATCGTGCCCATCGAGTGGGCCATGACATGCACCGATCCGATGTCGAGCGCCGAGAGCAGCCGCACCATCGCGTCCACGTAGCGCTCGATCGACAACGCCTGGCCGTCTTGCGGCAGCGGTGACCTCGCGCTTCCTGGAAGATCGGGCCTGATGCAACGAAAGCCGCCGAGCACCGGCAACAGGGGCGTCCAGTTGTTCGACGAGCCGCCGAGCCCGTGGATGCACAGCAGCGCCTCGCCGGTGCCGTCGATCTCGACGGCCAGGTCGTTCAGAACTTGAGTCGTCATGCGCAGCCCTTCAGACGAACTTGTTCTCGATGGCGCCGAGCCGGTCGATCTCCACGCGCACCACGTCGCCGGCGCGCAGGTAACGCGGCGGACTCATGCCCATGCCCACGCCGGCCGGCGTGCCGGTCGCGATGACGTCGCCGGGGTAGAGCGTGATGCCGCGCGAGATGGTCTCGATCAGCGTGGGAATGTCGAAGATCATGTTCTCGGTCGGACCGTCCTGGCGCAGTTCGCCATTGACCCAGCAGCGCACGCGCGTCTTCGTGCCGTCGAACTCGTCGGCGGTGACGATCCACGGGCCCATCGGGCAGAAGGTGTCGAAAGACTTGCCAAGATCCCACTGGCCATGGCGCATCTGCACATCGCGCGCGGTCACGTCGTTGACGACCGTGTAGCCGAACACATGCGACATCGCGGCGGCGCGCGCGATGTTCTTGCCGCCCTTGCCGATCACGACGGCCAGTTCGGCTTCGTAGTCGATCTGCGTGGAGACCTCGGAAGGAACGAGCACGTCGTCGTGCGGGCCCACGACGCACTCGGGCACCTTGGTGAAGACGATGGGCCACTCGTCGGTCCTGGCCGTGTTGTCCTTGAACACCGAGGCCGCCAGTTCCTTGGCGTGCGCATGGTAGTTGCGCCCCACGCACCAGAGGTTGCGGCGAGGCTTGGGCAGCGGTGCATCGAGCACCACCTCGCCCAGGTCGACGGCGGGGCCGGCCGGCTCCGGAAGCGAGCCGCCCTCGGCGAGGGATTGGATCAGCGTCAGCACACCGCTGTCGGCCTGGACCTGCGTGAGCTGTAGCGGGGTGACGGTCTTTCCGTCGGCGCAGACGAGCCCGACCTTGCGGTGGCCTTCGCTCGTGAAAGTGGCGATTCGCATGAAGCTTTGCTCCTGTGTTGTGGCGATGCGGCAACTTTAGGAATTGCGGGCCCACGCCGCTTATCGGTCGATCCGGCGACGTATCGAATCGTCTGGTGCCCTCCTAAGGACTTACCCGAGGCACGGTGCCGGTCGCGGAGCCGGGAAGGAACAATCGCCGCAAACCACCTCGATGAAGCAAACAGATGCAGGAAGCCTATGCACTTCACGAAGGCACGTTCGGCACGGCGATCGTCCTGGAGGCGAGCGCCAATCTGGTGTCGCACGCGCACTCGGAAACGCAGCTCGCCCTCTGGCTGGGCGGGGCGCGCGCCTGCGCGCATGTCGGTGCGCAAACCGTGCCCTACAGCGAGAGCGTGGCGCTGGGCGTGAACGCGTTCGAGGCGCACGACATGGTTCGCCTGGACGACAGCGGATCGAGCCTGTTCATCGTCTTCATGATCAAGAAGGAGTGGCTCGACGAGCTCGGCCAGGCGAAGGACCGCAGTTTTCGCTTTCCCTCGCCGCGGGTGCCCATCGGCGATGCGCTGCGCCGTTCATGCTGGCGTGTGCTGGACCTGATGATCTCCGCCGGCAGCGGACGCGACCAGGTCGACAAGGAGGTGGAGCGCTTGCTGGAAGCCGCCATCGCGGCCTCCAGGACGGGTGGCGAGGCCCCTTCGGTCGCGGCGGGCCTCGGCGTCACGCTCGATCATCGCCTTCGGGCCGCCATCGCCCACATGCGCGCGCACGTCTCGGAGAAAACGACCATCGACGAGATCGCGGCCAAGGTGGGCCTGTCGCGCGCGCACTTCTTCGCGCTGTTCCGCGACCAGTTGCACACGACGCCGCAGGTGTTCTGGAGCGGCGTGCGCGTCGAGGAAGCAATGCGGCGCGTCAGCGAAGGCGGCGAACTCACGGACGTTGCGCTCGACCTGGGCTTTTCGGCGCCCGGCAACTTCTCGCGCTTCTTCAAGGAGCACACGGGGATTTCGCCATCGATCTTCAAGCGGGCCACGCGCGCGCCCTCTCCTGTCACCGTGACGGGCATTCCGCGCGAGGGGCAGAGTCTCTGTCCATCCGCCGATGCGCCGGAAGATGAGGGCGCGCAAGAACCAAGGCGCGAGCACCGCCATTGACCGTGCTCGCGCCGTGGCAGGAAAGCGGGCGCCGCGGCCCGCGTCGGTTCAGTTGGCCGCGGCCGCCACCTTGTCGGCGGCGCGCTTGATCACCGCGGCCACGGCCTTGGGGTTCGAGACGTAGACGGCGTGGCTGCCGGGCGTTTCGGTGACCACCGAGCCCGCGCGCTTGGACATGCCGCGCTGCGCCGGCGGCGGGATCATCTTGTCGTCCGTGGCCACGAGGTACCAGCTCGGCTTGGACTTCCACGCCGGCTCGCTCACCGCGCCGCCCAGTGCGGCGACACCCCACGGCACCTGCGAGTTCGCCATGAAGGCGGCGGTTTCCTTTTTCACGTCTGCCGCGAACGAGGCGGCGAACTTCGTCTTGTCGAGCAGCAGGAAGCCGTCGACCGGCGGCAGGATCGGGGGCACCGGCGCGCCGGGCGCAGGGTTCTTGATCAGCGAGTCGACGGACTCGCCCTTGTCGGGCGCGAAGGCCGCGATGTAGACCAGGCCCGCTACCTTGTCGTCGTTGCCGGCTTCGGTGACGACGACGCCGCCATACGAGTGGCCGACCAGAACGACCGGTCCCTTCTGCGCCGCGATCGCGCGCCTGGTGACGGCGACGTCGTCGGCCAGCGAGAGGGTCGGGTTCTGGACGATGCTGACCTCGTACCCGTCCTTCGCGAGGATCTTGTAGACCCCTTCCCAGCCGGACCCGTCGACGAAGCCGCCGTGCACCAGGACGATGGCGGGCTTGGCCGGCGTGGCCGCCGCTGCCGTGCTGGCGCCACCGGCGCCCGCGCTGGCAACGACTGCGGCGCCGAAAGCGGCGGTGGTGAAGAACCTGGCGATCTTGAGCATGGACATTTGCGACTCCTGAATGCGCGGGTTGGCGCGCCGATGGACCGAGTGCGTGAGGGTGATGCCACCGAGAGCCGCACTCGAAGCTCTTGCGGTGTCGCAAATTTATTCCTCAATAGTTTAGGTGTCAATCATTTTGTTTTGAACCATATTCGGCTCACAAGGTCGGCAGCATGCCCTGCGCTTCGTCGGCCAGCGACGACCAGGCTTCCCAGGTCGACAGGCGCTGTGCATAGGCCTGACGCGCGGCGGGCAGGCCGGCCTTGCCGAGGAAGAGCCGCAGCGGGGGGTGCTCGGCATCGACCGCCGCGAGGATCGCGGGGGCCGTCGCGGCCGGATCGCCGAGCGCCCTGTTGGCGCTCAGGGCCTTGATCTTCCGGCGCAGTTCCTCGTAGGCCGGCATCGGCTCGGCGCTGGTGGCCGAGCCCGCGCGCCAGTCGGTGTCGTAGCCGCCCGGTTCGACCAGCGTCACCTGGATGCCGAAGGCCGCGACCTCCGAGGCCAGCGTCTCCGTCAGCCCTTCGACGGCCCACTTGGTCGCGTTGTAGACGCCGGCCGTGGGAAAGGTGATGACGCCCGCGACGCTCGAGGTCACGAGGATGTGTCCCCTGCCCTGCGCCCGCAGACGGGGAAGCGCCGCCTGGATCACCCACAGTGTGCCGAACAGGTTGGTCTCGAACTGCGCGCGCGCCTGCGGCTCGCTGCTCTCCTCGATGGCGCCGAACAAGGCATAACCGGCGTTGCTGACCACCACGTCGAGCCGGCCGAAGCGCGCGATCGACGCCTCGATGGCCGCGAACACCGCCTCGCGGTCCGTGACGTCGAGCGGCAGCGGCAGGACCGCGTCGCCGTACTTCTCCACCAGCGGCTGCAGCGAGGCCACGGAGCGGGCCGTGGCCACGACCTTGTCGCCGCGCTCCAGCGCCGCCTGCGCCCAGACGCGGCCGAGTCCGCGGGAAGTGCCTGTGATGAACCAGATTCTGGAGGTCATGAGATCGATGTCCTTTGCGCTTGAAAATGCAGTGAGCTCCGCCGCATGCGCCGCGAAACATGGAACCCATGCTAGGTTTCCGCGCCCGCCGCCACTATGCTGATCTCGCCATCCGATAGCTCATTTGCGCCATGCTCTCTTCCGACCTCGATCCCCTCAAAGACGGCGTGACCGGTCCCTTGGCGGTCGTGGTTTCGCAGTCCGTCGAGGGGAGCTCGCTGGTGGCGTCCCACAGCCATGTGCGAGGACAGTTGCTGGGCGTCTGGCGCGGCCTGCTCACGCTGTGCACGGAGTCCGGCAAATGGCTGGTGCCCAAGGTCCACGCGGTCTGGATCCCGCCGGGGCAGCTGCACTGGGCCAGCGTGCATGGGCAGGCCGATGCCTGGAGCGTCTACCTTCGCCCCGATGCCTGCACGGGCCTGCCGGCGCAGCCGGCGACGCTGCGCATCTCGGCTCTGCTGCGCGAGACCGTGCGGCGGCTGGAGGGCCTCGATGGCGAACCGACCGAGGCGATGCGCCGTCTGCTCGAACAGGTCGTGGTGAACGAGGTCGCATCGCTGCCGGCCGAGGCGCTCGACCTGCCGATGCCCACCAGCGCGTCGTTGATGAAGATCGCGCAGGGCCTGCTGGCGGAACCCGCCGACGAACGTTCGCTGAACGACTGGGCCGAGGTGGCGAACGTTTCGCCGCGCACGCTCAATCGGCGCTTTCCGATCGAAACCGGCTACAGCCTCGGCGCCTGGCGCCAGCGCGCGCGGCTGCTGCGCGGGCTCGAGCTGCTGGCCGAGGGCCGGTCGGTCACGGCCGTCGCGCTCGATCTGGGCTACTGCAACATCAGTGCATTCATCGCGCTGTTCAAGCGCACCTTCGGCGTCACGCCCACGCAGTACCTGCGCAACGCGTGAGGCGGCGCACCGCGCCTTCCCCCTGTCGCCAATGCGGCCATATCCACGACGTATGGAGATGTGATTCGAAAAGGTATTTCTAAATATGGCGGCGCATGCCTACGATGCCCGCATGACAAGAAGAGACAAGCCGCAGGAGCCCCCTGCACCTCGGCGGACCGCGAGGCGCCGCACGGCCCTGCTGCTCGCGGCGGGCCTGCTGTTCGGCACGGCCTGCGCCGCCGCGCCGCAGGTCTCGACCATCATCGTGCCCGCGCCGCCCGGCGGTCCCATCGACCGCGTCGCGCGGCTGCTCGCCCCCGAACTCGCGGCCGCGCTCGGCCATCCCGTGCTGGTCGACAACCGCCTGGGCGCCGCCGGCAAGATCGGCGTGCAGGCGGCCCTGCGCGCACCGCGCGACGGCCGCACGCTGATCGCGGTCTCGCCCTCCATCGCCTCGGTCAACCCGGTGCTCGACAAGGCGGCCGGCTATGACCCGCTGAACGACTTCGATGCGCTGGGCATCGTGGCCGCCAATGCCGGGGTGGTGGCGGTGCGCGCCGACCTGCCGGTGGTCGACATGGCCGAGCTGGTGCGCTATGCGAAGGCGCATCCGGGCGAGTTGACCTACGGCTCCTTCGGCATCGGCACCAGCCTGCACCTGCAGAGCGAGGAGCTGCTGCGCACGCTCGGCATCGACGCGCGGCACATCCCCTACAAGGGCGAGACGCAGGCGATGAATGCGCTGGCGGGCGGCGAAGTGGACCTGATGCTCTACGCCACCGCGCCCATCGTCCCGCTCGTGCAGAGCGGCCGCGTGCGCGCGCTGGCGGCCACGTCCTCGCAACGCTGGGCGATGCTGCCCGAGGTGCCGAGCTACGCCGAAACCGGCGTGCCGGCCTTGCGCAGCTACCAGTACCACTCCTGGGTCGGGCTGGTGCTGCCCGCCGGCACGCCGTCGGCAGCGCGGCGCGAAGTCCTGCAGGCCTGGCAGCGCGCGCTGGCCAGCCCGAAGCTGCGCCAGTCCCTGGTCGCGCAGGGCTTCGAGCCCGCCTCGGGCGATCCCGCGGAAATGCAGCGCACCATCGCCGCCGAGATCGCACGCCACCGCGCGCTGCTCGCGAGCGGCCGCATCAAGCTCGATTGAGCGGCCCGGCCTTCGCGAGATCCATGACGGAGAGGCGCGCGATGGGTTCGATCAGCCGATCACGGCTTGCGCGCCTTCGGCGCCTTCTTCGCCGGCGCGACCTCCAGCCCCGTGATGCCGTTGAGGAACAGCTGCGTCGCGATCGGTGCCATCTGGTCGTAGGAGAAGCGGCCCCCGGGCTTGAACCAGGTGAACATCCAGTTGAGCATGCCGAACAGGAACATGGTCAGCAGCTTGTGCAGCTGCGAGGCGTGCAGGTCGGGGCGCGTGGCGGCGATGGCGTCGGCGAACACCCGCACCACCGTGCGCTCCTTGTCGAGCACGCGCGCCTGCGCCTCGGGGGCCAGGAAGCGCACATCCTCGGTGAGCACGCGGTGCTCGTGCTGCGCCTCGGCGTACTCGGCCATGAAGGCCTCGATCAGCTCGGGCAGCCGCTCGTCGGGCGCGAGCTGCAGCGCTTCCACGCCCGTGACGATGTCGACCAGGCGCGACACATGGCCGTCGGCGATGTGAAGCAGCACCTCGGCCTTGTCCTTGAAGTGGTGGTAGAGGCCGGGCTTGGACAGGTGGCTGGCCTCGGCGATCTCGTTCATCGACGTCGCCGCATAGCCCTTGCGGGCGAACAGCTCGGCGGCGGCCTGGGCGATCAGGCTGCGCTGGTCGTTGGGGCGGGAGGAAGCGGTGTCAACGGTCATGGATGGCAATGAAGGGCTGCGCGCGAGGCCACGCGGTCCGCGATCTTAGGGGTTAGTCCCGAGTCCTTGCCGCTTGCCCGTGTCCGCGCTGCTGCGTTAGCCTTGCGCGGCTTCCAAACCGACCGGTCGGTTGGTTTTCTGATCGATCCACATCGACCGGACGACGAAGCCCATCGAGCGAGATCCGCCGGCCATCCGGCACCCATCAAAATATCGGAGACAACCATGCGCGACGAGAAGTGTGTGAACCGTGCCCTGCTGTCGGCGGGCCTGCTGATGGCCGCGGGCCTGGCCCTGCAGGGCTGCGGGGGTGGCGGCGGAGGCGGCGGCGGCTTCCTCCCGATTCCGGCGCCCGCGCCCGCACCGGCCGCGCCGCCGCCCGCGGGGCCGTCGGGCCCCAGCGTCGAGCAGCTCAAGAGCACCTGCAACGGCCTCAAGGGCCAGGTGCTGGCGGGCGTCACGGTCACGCAGACCGCGCGCTTCGAAGCCAAGACGGCGGTCAACGCCTCGGGCTTCTGCCAGGTGCTGGGCACGCGCGCCCCCTTCCTCGACATCGAGATCGACGTGCCCGACAACTGGACCGGCCGCTATTGGCAACAGGGGGGCGGTGGCTTCGACGGGCGCATCGCCTCGGCAGTGACCAAGGACGGCGGCGGCGCGGTGACGGCGGTCGATCCCACGCTCGCGCTGAAGGGCGCGGTGTACGCGGCCTCGAACGGCGGCAACCGCGCGAGCGTGCCCGCGCAGGCCGCGCCCGGCGTCTGGGCCAGCGGCACGGCCGAAGGCCAGCAATCGGCGACCGACTACGCCTATGCCGCGGTGGGCACCACGGTGCGCTTCGGCAAGGCCGTCGCGCAGGCCTTCTTCGGCAAGGCGCCGACGCACAGCTACTTCAACGGCTGCTCCAACGGCGGACGCAATGCCTACATCGCCGCGCAGCGCTGGCCGCAGGAGTTCGATGGCATCGTCGCGGGCTGCGAGACCATGGACATGGCGGGCCAGACCGGTGCCTGGCTGCGCGCGGCCTCGCTGACCGGCACGCCCGCGGCGCTGAGCCCCGCGCAGACCGGCGCGGCCTATGCGGCCGCACTGTCGGCCTGCGATGCGCTTGACGGCGCCAGCGACAACCTGATCGGCAATCCGCAGGCCTGCAGCTTCGATCCGGCCGTGCTGCAGTGTGGCGTGGCGGGCGCGAGCAGCGATCCGGCCCTGTGCCTGAGCGCCGCGCAGGTGGGCACGCTGCAGTCCTTCCTGTCGCCACTGAAGCTCTCGAACGGCTCGACCGTGCTCTCGGGCTATTCGTGGGGCAACGGCCTCGGGCTCGGCTGGGGCGGACTCGGCGGCGGCTTCGCGCTGCTCGCGAGCGGCGACCCCGCCTGGCTCACGCCGGCCAAGCAGGCGGGCTTCCAGCTCGAGACCGACTACTACATGCTCGGCGCGGGCCTGGCGCGCATCGGCGCCGACCACGACAAGGCCGCCATCGCCAGCTACGTGGCCTCTGGCCGCAAGCTGATCTCCTGGCACGCCGGCAGCGACGCGCTGCTGTCGCCGAACGATCACTACCGCAACTGGACCACCATGACGGGCATCGCGAAGTCGCTGGGGCTCGCCGATCCGAACAGCGCCACGCGCTTCTTCATCGTTCCAGGCGGCGGGCATGGCGCGGGCGGCAGCCTGCAGGAAGTGGACTGGGCCTCGGCCATCATGGGCTGGGTGGAGAACGCCGACGCACCCACGCAGCTGACCTACAGCTTCACCAGCGGCGGCACGGCCCGCAGCATGCCCGCCTGCCAGTACCCCAAGTACCCGAAGTACAAGGGCTCGGGCGACCTGAACGTGGCGGCGAGCTACAGCTGCAGCTGAGGGCCGCGGCTTGCGCGGGCACGGCGTGCACGCGCGGTGTTCTCGTACCATCGATGCATGAGCATCGAAGCGAAAGCCGCCTCCCCTTCCCTCGTCGATATCGGCGTCAACTTCCATTCGGGCCAGCTGGCGTCGATCACCGCGCCGCTGCTGGCGCGTGCCAAGGCCGCGGGCGTGGCGCAGATCCTGGCCACGGGCACCTCGCTCGCCTCGAGCTTGCGCGCGCTCGAGCTGGCGCGGGCGCATCGGGGCGTGGTCTTCGCGACCGCGGGCGTGCATCCGCATGACGCGAAGTCCTTCGACGCCGCCACCTTCGAGCAGCTGGCCGAACTCTGGCGCTGTCCCGAGGTCGTGGCGGTCGGCGAATGCGGCCTCGACTACAACCGCAACTTCTCGACGCCCGAAGCACAGCGCGCGGCCTTCGACCGGCAGCTCTCGATGGCCGCGCAGACCGGCAAGCCGCTGTTCCTGCACTGCCGCGATGCCTTCGCCGATTTCCACGACATGCTCGCGCCCGTGGTGGCCGATGGCGCGCACGGCGTGGTGCACTGCTTCACCGGCGACCGCGCCGAAGCCGAGGCCTTTCTCGCGATGGGCCTCGACATCGGCATCACGGGCTGGGTGACGGACCTGCAGCGCGGCCAGGCCTTGCGCGCGGCCATCCCGGCCATTCCGCTGGACCGGCTGCACCTCGAGACCGATGCGCCCTACCTGATGCCGAAGAACGCGGGCCTGCGCGGCAAGCCGAACGAACCGGCGTACCTGCCTTGGGTTGCCGCGGGCGTGGCCGAACTGCTCGAACGCGATGTCGCCGAGGTCATCGCGGCCTGCAGCGCCAACAGCCGGCGGCTGTTCGGACTCCCACCCGTCGAGGTCGCCGCATGAGCACGTCGAGAAAGATCACGATCGAGGTCGACACAGAACTGCGCGTGTCGGGCCTGATCGATGCGGCCGACGATGCGCGCTTCGCCCTCGTGCTCGCGCATGGCGCGGGCGCGGGCATGACGCATGCGTTCATGGAGGCCGTGGCGCAGGGCCTCACCGAGCGCCGCATCGCCTGTCTGCGCTACCAGTTCCCGTACATGGAGCGCGGCTCGAAGCGGCCCGACGCACCGCCGCTCGCGCATGCCACGGTGCGCGCGGCCGTGGCCAGCGCTGCCGCGCATTTCCAGGGACTGCCCCTGTTCGCGGGCGGCAAGTCATTCGGCGGGCGCATGACCTCGCAGGCCCAGGCGCTGGGCCTGCTGCCCGAGGTGGCCGGCCTGGTCTTCCTCGGCTTTCCGCTGCACGCGGCCGGCAAGCCCTCGATCGATCGCGCGGCGCACCTGCACGAGGTCGACGTGCCGATGCTGTTCGTGCACGGCGCGCAGGACAAGCTCGCGGAACCGCCCTGCTTCGCGCAGGTCGTCGACTCGCTCGGTGACTGGGCGAGCGTCGACGAATACGCGGCGGCCGACCACGGCTTTCATGTGCCGAAGAAATCGGGCCTGACCGACGCGCAGGTGATCGAGCAGATGCTCGATGCGGTGGCGGTGTGGATGCAGGCCTGGCTGCTGCCCTGAGCCCGGCTCAGCGCAGCGTGCGGCAGAAGCGGTCGATGCGCCGGCAGGCCATGTCGAGCGATGCGTCGTCGAGCGCATAGGCGATGCGGAAGTACGGCGCCAGTCCGAAGGCCGCGCCGTGGACCACGCCCACATCCGCCTCGTCGAGCAGCGCGAGCGCAAGGTCCTCGTCGCTGGCCATCACGGTACCGGCCGCGGTCGTCCGGCCGATCAGTGCCTCGCACGAGACGAAGGCATAGAAGGCGCCCGACGGCCTGTCGCAGCGCAGGCCCGGCGTGGCGTTCAGCGACGCGACCAGCAGATCGCGGCGCCGCTCGAAGGCGGCGCGCGAACGCGCGATGAAGTCCCGCGGCCCGTTCAGCGCCGCGAGCGCCGCATGCTGCGAGATCGAACTGGCCCCCGAGGTCTGCTGGCCCTGCAGCTTCTCCATGGCATCGAGCAGCCAGCGCGGGCCGGTGCCGAAGCCGATGCGCCAGCCGGTCATGGCATAGGCCTTCGACACGCCGTTCATCGTCAGCGTGCGCGCGGCGAGGCGGGGTTCGGCCTGGGCCAGCGTGTGGAAGGCCAGCCCGTCGAAGACCAGGTGCTCGTAGATGTCGTCGGCCAGCACCAGCACCTGGGGATGGCGCAGCAGCACCTCGGCGAGCGCGCGCAGTTCCGCGAGCGTGTACACGGCGCCCGTCGGATTGCTCGGCGAATTGAGGATCAGCCACCGGGTGCGCGGCGTGATCGCGGCCTCCAGCGCCTCCGGCTCGAGCTTGAAGCCGGACTCGCCGCCGCACGGGACCACCACCGGCCTGGCGCCGCACAACTGCACGATCTCGGGGTAGCTGACCCAGTAAGGCGCCGGCACGATCACCTCGTCGCCGAGGTTCAAGGTCGCCGCGAGCGCGTTGAAGATCACCTGCTTGCCGCCCGAGCAGACGATCGTGTCCTGCCAGCCGACGTCCAGGCCGTTCTCGCGCCGGAACTTGGCCGCGACGGCCTCGCGCAGCGCGCGCAGGCCCGCGACCTGCGTGTAGCGCGTATGGCCCTCGCGGATGGCCGCCACGGCCGCGTCGCCGATGTGCGCGGGTGTGTCGAAGTCGGGCTCGCCGGCCGACAGCGAGACGATGCTGGCACCGCCCGCGCGTCGCGCTGCCACCCGGTCCATCATCCGGTAGGTCGCGGAGGGCTGCGCGGCCGCGAGGTGCACGTTCAATCGGGCGGCCGATGCCACCGCGGTGTCGTTGCTCATGGCGCCTTCCGCTGCAGCATGTGGTAGCCCATCGCCGCGCGCGCCTCTCCGAGCGTCTTGCCTTGCTCGATCCAGGCGCGGATCTGCGACTCGGCGGCCTCGATCCTGCGCGCGAGTTCCGCGACCTCGCGGGCACGCGCGCGCGGCACCACCAGCACGCCGTTCGCGTCCGCCACCACGATGTCGCGCGCGACCACGCGGGCCTGGCCGATGGACACGGGGAGGTTCACGCCCTCGACCTGCACGCGGTCCTTGCCGGTGCGCATGAAGCGCCCGCGCGTGAACAACGGGTAGCCGTCGTTCAAGGCCTTCGACACGTCGCGGCAGACGCCGTCGATCACGGTGGCGGCGATCCTTCGCCGGCCCGCGTACTGGGTCATGATGTCGCCCCAGACCGTGCAGTCGGTGCGTCCGCCGTTGTCGATGACGAGCACGTCGCCCTCGGCCACGTCGTCGATGAAGTCGCCGACCGAGCCCGCGGGCGTGCTCGCTGGAACGTACTTCACCGTGAAGGCGGGCCCCACGGCCACGCCGGCGTAGTCGGCCAGCGGCGCGAGGCCGAAGCAGTGGCCCGGCAGGCCGAGCTTGTCCATGGCGTCCGAAACGCCGGGGGTGTCGAGGCCTTCGAACAGGGCCACGAGGTCCTTGTCTTCTTGTTGCATGGGAATGGCTTTCACTGGGAGCGTGGTGATGGATGTCAGAGGCCGTGCGCCGACAGGGTCCGGTCGAGCCAGCCCTGTTCGACGCGCCCGGTGGCGATCTCCGCCTTGATCGCGTCCTCGGTCCGGGCGGTCTGCGCGACGGCCGCGAGCAGGCGCTCCCCGTCCGCGGGATCGAAGCAGACCACGCCGTCCTCGTCGCCGACCACCACGTCGCCTGGATGCACCACCTGCCCGCCGACGCAGACGTCGCGGTTCATGGAGCCGGGGCCGAACTTGTAGGGCCCGCGATGCGTGCTGCTGCGTGCGTGGCACGGGAAGTCGGCCTCGAAGAAGGCGCGCGTGTCGCGGATCGCGCCGTCGATCACGAAGCCCGCGCAGCCGCGCTGCATCGCGTAGAGCATGATCAGCTCGCCGACCAGCGCGTTGTGCGGATCGCCCGCGCCATCGATCACGAGCACATGGCCGGGCTCGATGTCCTTGAGTGCGCGATAGATCAGCAGGTTGTCGCCGGGCCGCGCCTTGATCGTGAAGGCGGTGCCGACCAGCTTGCGCGCGCGGTGGAAGCGCTGCAGGCCGACGATGCCCGACAGGCGCCGCAGGTTGTCGCTGAGGTGCGGCGTGACGACGTCCCGCAGCGCGGCGGTCAGCGCCTCGGGCGCCAGTTTCGGGACGGGTCCGATGTCGAAGTTGGAAAGGGTCACGGTGTGCTCGTTGGGTGTGGTGGTCTATCGCGTGGCCGCGTAGCTTTCCATCGGCAGGTCGTTCGGATCCTGCCAGAGCTTCTGCAGCGCGGCGGGCGGCGCCATGTTCAGCCGTACGTTGCGCGGCGGAATGGGTTCGGCATACCACTTGTTCCACAGCGTCTTCATCTCGCCCGAACGCATCATGTCGCGCAGGGTCCGGTCGGCCAGCGCCTTGAGCGGCGCGTCGTCCTTGCTCAGCATGATCGCCAACGGCTCGGTGTTGAGCACCTCGCCCACCACGGCGAAGTCGGCCGGATTCCTCGCATTGGCGATCGACGCATTGAGCAGGCCCGCGTCGATCACCCAGGCGTCGGCCTTGCCCGATTCGAGGATCAGGAAGCTCTCGGCGTGGTCCTTGCCAAGGATCTCGTTGAACTTCAGGCCGGTGGCGCGGCTGTTGCGGCGCAGATGCTGGACCGAGGTCGTGCCCGTGGTCGCCACCACGGTCCTGCCTTCGAGGTCCTTGATCGAGCGGATGCCCGAGCTGGCGCGCACCGCCATGCGCACCTCCTCGATGTAGGTGGTGAGCGTGAAGGCGACGTCCTGCTGGCGGGCCTGGTTGTTGGTGGTGGAGCCGCACTCGAGATCGACCGCGCCGTTCTTCACCAGCGGCACGCGGTTCTGCGAGGTCACGACCTGGTAGCGGACCTCGAGCTTCTGCAGGTTCAGCTGCTTCCTGATCGCGGCGACGATCCGCTGGCAGATGTCGACCTGGAAGCCCACGGCCTGGTCGCTGCCCAGCACATAGGACATCGGCAGCGAGCTGTCGCGCACGCCGAGCGTGACCACGCCCGTGCTGCGGATGCGCTCGAGGGTCTGGGCCGGCGCTTCGGCGGCGCTGCCCAGCGCGAGCGCGGTCGTCAGGAAGATTGCGATTTTTTTCATGGAGTACCTCGGAGGGCTGGACGATGCGGATCGGTCTATCGCGCCTCGGCGGGCTGGCGCTCTTCCATCACCGCCGCGAAGTGCCTGTCGTGCATGGCCTCGGCCACCGACTGGCCGGCGCGGATCCGCGACACCATGCCGGCCTGCTTCGCGGCGGTGCGTTCCGCGATGTCGAGGATCTCGTCGATGCGCGCGACCGGCACGAACACGCAGCCGCAGCGATCGGCGATCACGAAGTCGTCCTGCGCGACCTCGACGCCCGCGACCTTCACGGGCGCGCCCGAGCCCGTCTGCACCAGGCGGTTGCGGGCACTGACCATGGTCACGCCGCGGCCGTACACCGGGTAGCCGATGGCCTCGCTGCCCTCGATGTCGCGGCTGAAGCCGTCGATCACCGTGCCGCGGATGTGCTTCATGGTGGCGGCATTGGCGACGATGTCGCCCCAGCACGAGACGCCCTCGATGCCGCCCGCGATCACGAGGATCCGGTCGTCGCCCTGGCTTTCGGCGATCACGCTGGTGATGGGATGCACCGTCAGGCCGCCGCTGGCCTGCTTGGGCGCCAGCTGGATGGTGGAGGCGCGGCCGACGATCTGCGGGCACTGCCACAGCGGACGCAGGCCCACCGTGGCGCCGGGCAGTTCGAGGAAGTCCAGCGCGTCGGACACGGTGTTGGTATCCAGGTCGGCGAGGCGGGAGAGTCGTTGGGCGTCGGTGGTCATGGTCTTTCAGGGGCTGGTGGCGGCGAGGGAGGCGATCGGGTCCGTCATGGCGTTCACGGGTGCAAGGGAAAGCCGATGTTCCGGGGCCGGGTGCGATACGTCCATTCGCAAGAAGGGAAGAACTTGATACGCTCGGCCTATCGATGATCAACTTTCGCCTGCTCCGCCATCTCTACCTTTTCTCGGTGGTCGCCGAGGAGCTGCACTTCCGGCGCGCCGCGGCGCGGCTCGGCATGTCGCAGCCGCCGCTGACCGAGCAGATCCAGGTGCTGGAGGCCGCGCTCAAGGTCCGGCTCTTCGAGCGCTCGAGCAAGGGCGTGCAGCTCACGGCCGAGGGCGCGGCCATCCTGCCGGCCGTGAAGAAGCTGGTGTTCCAGATGGACCGCGTGGAGGTCTCGGTGCAGGAGGCGGTGCGCGGCCGCGGGCGCATGCTGACCATCGGCGCCATCACCACGGCCATGGCCAGTCCCCTGCCCGCGGTGATCGAGCAGCTGAAGGCCGAGGTGCCGGACGCGAGCATCTCGGTGATGGAGATCGACAGTGCCGAGGCGCTGCTCGCGCTCGACGAGGGCGTGATCGATGTGGCCTTCGCGCGCATCGAGGGCGATGCGGGGCAAGGGGTGCAGGCGCGGCCGCTGCGCACCGAGCGCCTCGGCGTCGCCCTGCCCTCGTGGCACCGGCTGGCCGCGCGCAAGACCATCGCGCTGCGCGAGCTGGCGGACGAGGAATTCATCATGTTCCCGCGCGCGGTGAGCCCGAGCTTCTTCGACGGCATCGTCGCGGCCTGCCGCGCGCACGGCTTCACGCCGCGCATCCTGCACGAATCGCGCTCGGTCACCTCGCAGATCGCCATGGTCGGCTGCAGCCAGGGCATCGCGCTGGTGCCGCTGGGGCTGCAGGAGCTCGGCGGCGAGCGGGTGGCGATCAAGCCCTTGAAGGAACAGGTCGACGTCGTGACCATCGCGGTCGCATGGAGCGCGCGGACGCAGGATCCGATGGTCGAGCGCATCGTCGCCATTGCCGCCGCGCTGGGCGCGGGCGGCGGGGCGCGGAAGTCCGCGGCGAGAAAGTAGGCGAGGCCGCCGCTACTTCGCGACGATCACCACCAGCACCGACGCATCCTCCCCATCGGCCGAACGCAGCTTGTGCGCGATGGTGGAGTCGAACTGCACGCAGTCGCCCACGTTGAGCATCTCCTTGCGGTTGCCGATCTGCAGCTCGATGCGGCCCGTCAGCACGTAGAGGATCTCCTCGCCGTCGTGGTGGCTCATGATCTTGCTGTGGCCGCCCGCGCGCTCGCCGGGGCGCAGCACGAAGGCGCGCATCAGCCGGCCCTGGCTGACGCCGGCGACCAGCGACATGTAGGTGCGGGCCTCTTCTTCCGACGGCGCGGGCGCGCGCACGATGGACACGGCATCGGCCACGGTGGAGCGGCCGAACAGGTTCTCGACGGTGACGCCCAGCGCGCTCGCGATCTTCAGCGCCGACTCGATGGACGGCTTGGAGATGCCGCGCTCCACCTTCGACAGGTAGCTGCGCGTGAGTCCGGAGTCGCTGGCCAATTGCTCGAGCGTCAACCCGCTCTGCACCCGCAGGAACTTGAGATTCAGCGCCATGTGTCTGTGGTGTCCATGCGGTCGATCTTAGCGTCGGCGCAGCGGGGCCCGGGGCTCAGCAGTCGAGCGGCGCCGGGGCGCCACGGGTCTGCCGGCACCAGTAGTCGAAGGTGGCGTTGACGATCGAGGGCTTGAGCAGGTAGTCGTGCGCCTCGCGCGCGAGCACGTCGTCCACCGGCGTCAGCGGGCCGAAGGCCTGGGCGCGGATCTGCATGCGCGCGGCACGCTCGAGGTAGACCGACAGGTAGGTCGCCTCCTCGATGGTCTGGCCGGCCGTGAGGTAGCCATGGTGCGCGAGCACGATGGCGCGCTTGCTGCCGAGCGCGCCCGAGATGATCACGCCCTCCTGGTCGGCGATCGGAACGCCGGGCCATTCGCCGAGGAAGGCGCAGTCCTCGTGCAGCGGCGTCATGTCCATCTGCGAGATCACCAGCGGCTGGCGCGCGGCCGCGAGCGCCGAAGCCCAGGGCGAGTGGGTGTGGATGATCGACTGGACATCGGGCCGCGCGCGATACACCCACAGGTGGAAGCGCGTGGCGGGGTTGGGCATGCCGGTGCCGGTCAGGGTGTTCAGGTCCTGGTCGACCTCGATGAAGTCCTCGGGCGTGGCCTCGTCGAAGCCGAGGCCGAAGCGCAGCGTCCAGTAGGCGCCGGGGCGTTCCGAGCGCGCGCTGATCTGGCCCGCGAGCCCGGCTTCCTGGCCGGTCATCGCGAGGATGCGGCAGGCATAGGCCAGCGTCTCTTTCATGGTGCGCGGCGCGCCCGCCAGGTGCTGCGCCATCTCGCGGGTGGCGCGCTCGTCGAAGTATTCCTTGCTGCGGAGTTCTGGGGTCATGGTTCGATGGAGAGAAAGTGTGGGGTGGAAAGGAAGAGGCGCGGCGCTCAATGCACGGCCGCCAGCACCATGTCGACCAGCCGCTGGACCAGCGGCGATTGCGGCTTGCCCGCGCGCGTGATCACGACCACGCGGCGGCGCATCAGCGGTCGCTCGATGCGGACCTTGCGCAGGTCGTTGTCCTGCAGCAGCTTGTCGGGCATGCGGGTCGGCAGGATGCAGGCACCCATGCCCGCGGCGACCAGCTTGACCAGGGTGTCGACGGTCTCGGCCTCGGCGACGATCGGCAGCTTCAAGCTGCCCTGGCGCACCATCTTGCCCAGCGCATAGTGGGCCGGAAAAGCCACCAGCCGCGGCCGCTCCTCCGTGAGGTCGATGGTCTCGCCATGGGCACTGTCGCGCGTGGCGATCAGGCACATCTCGTCGTCGAACAGGGGGCGCGTGTCCAGCGTCTGCGAGGCGACGGCCGTGTCGTAGACCAGGCCGATGTCGGCCTTGCCGTTCTCCACCAGCTCGGCCGCGTCCGACGAACTGCGGCACATCAGCGACAGCGCGACGTCGCTGCATTCGGCCGAGAAGCGCGCCACGATCTCGCCGAGCAGGTAGTAGCTCAGGGTATGGACCGCCGCCACCCGCACCGTGCCCTGCGACACGCCGTCGTGCTTGCGCACGCAGTCGACCGCGGCATCGATGCTGCGGTAGGCGGCCTCGGTCTTCTCCTTGAGGCCGCGGCCCGCTTCCGTCAGCTCCACGCCGCGCCCGTTGCGCACGAACAGCGGCTGGCCGAGGCAGCTCTCGAGCGTCGCCAGCTGGCGGCTCAGGCCGGGCTGTGTCTGGTCCAGCGCCTCCGCGGCGCGCGAGAGCGACTTCAGGCTCGCGATCTTGAGGAAGTACCGCAGCTGGCGGTCGAGGGAGTCCACGCGATCCGATCAGGCGTTCACGTCGACGATCAGGCGCCCGGCGACCTTGCCGTCGATCAGCTCCTGCGCGGCGGGAATCGCCTGCGCGAGGCCTATGGTCGCGGTCATCGCGAGCGTTTCGTCCGCGCCCAGCGTGCGTTGCAGCTGCGTCCAGGCCTCCAGGCGCCGGGGCAGCCCGGCCTTCACGCTGTCGATGCCCACGAGCGTCACGCCGCGCAGGATGAAGGGCGCGACGGTGGACGGGAAGTCCATGCCCTGCGCCAGCCCGCAGGCCGCGACCACGCCGCCGTACTGGGTGGCGGCGCAGGCATTGGCCAGCGTGTGGCTGCCCACGCAGTCGACCACCGCGGCCCAGCGCTCCTTCTGCAGCGGCTTGCCCGGCGCGGACAGCAGCTCGCGGCCGATCACCTCATGCGCGCCCAATGCCTTCAACCGCGCGGCCTCCTGCGGGCGGCCCGTGGCGGCCACGACGCGGAAGCCGCGCCTGGCCAGCAGGCTGACGGCGAAGCTGCCCACGCCACCGTTGGCGCCGGTCACCAGCACCTCGCCGGCCAGCGGCGTGATGTCGCGCTCGATCGCGAGCACGCACAGCATGGCCGTCAGGCCCGCGGTGCCGATCGCCATCGCATGGCGGCTCGTGAGACCCGCGGGCATCGCCACCAGCCAGGAGGCCGGCACCCTCGCCTTCTGCGCCAGCCCGCCCCAATGGCCTTCGCCCACGCCCCAGCCCGTGAGGATCACCTGGTCGCCGGCCTTGAACTCGGGCGAGGCGCTCTCGCCGACCGTGCCCGCGAAGTCGATGCCAGGCACCATCGGCCACTGGCGCACGATCGGGCCGCGGCCGGTGATGGCGAGTGCGTCCTTGTAGTTGAGACTCGAGAACTCGACGTCGACCGTGACGTCGCCCGCGGGCAGCGCGGAGGCCTCGAGGGCCTTCACGGCGGCCAGTGTCTTGCCGTCCTGCTGGGTCAGGTGGATCGCGTTGAACATGGGATTCCTTGGGTTCGTCTTCAAAGGGCCGAGCGCAGCGAGTCGGCCAGCGCATAGTGGGTGGCGCAGCGCACCTCGATCACGGCCGGGCCGCGCACGGCCAGCGCCTCGGCCATCACCTGCGCGGCCTCGTCCGCATGCCGCACCACGTGGCCCGAGGCGCCGAAGGCCCGGGCGAGCGCGGCGAAATCGGGGTTGCGCAGGTCGGTGCCGCTGACGCGGCCCGGATAGGAGCGCTCCTGGAACGAGCGGATCGTTCCGTACGAGGCGTTGTTGGCGACGACGATCTTCAGGTCGATGCCGCGGTCCACCGCGGTTGCGAGCTCGTTGCCGCTCATGAGGAAGCCGCCGTCGCCGCAGAAGGCGATCACCTGCCGCCGCGGATGCCGCAAACCCGCGGCCAGGCCCGCGGGCACGCCCATGCCCATGGCGCCGCAGGCCGAGCCGAGCAGGCGGTTCGACGGCCCGAGCCGTAGCGCGCGATGCACCCAGGCGGCGAAGTTGCCCGAGTCGGTCGTGAGGATCGTGTCTTCGCGCATCGCGCCGCGCACGGCATTGATCACATGGCCCAGCACGTCCTGCGCGGGCACGCGGGCTTCGTTCCAGCCGTGCGCGGCCTCGCGCGCATGCAGGCCCGCGCGCAGCCATTCGCTGCGGTCGATGGAAGGCGGCGTGATGCGCAGCAGCGCCTCCACGAAGGCGCGCGCGGTCGACACCACGCCGAGCGTGGTGTCGAAGTGGCGGCCGATCGCGCCAGCATCGGGGTACACATGCAGCAGCTTCTGCGCGTCGGGCGACTGGCGCGGAACGGTGAAGCCCTGCGTCGACACGTCGCCGAGCCGCGTGCCGATGCCCACGACCAGGTCGGCCCGCGCGAACAGCGCCGTGTGGACAGCGGAGGGAAAGAAGCCCAGCTGCCCGAGCCAGTGCGGATGCGTGTTGGGAAAGAGGTCCTGGTTCTTGTTCGTGACCGCGACCGGCAGCTGCCAGGCCTCGCTGAGCGCGACCAGCGCCTGCCTGAAGGCGCCATCGGCGCAGGCTTCGCCGCCGACGATGAGCACCGGCCGCTCGGCCTGTGCGAGCAGCGCGGCGGCATCGTCCATGGCCTGCGCCGACGGCTCGGGTCGCGCGACGCCGAAGCGCGTGGCGGCGCATTGGGGGATCTCCTGGGCCAGCAGGTCCTCGGGCAATTCGACGATCACCGGGCCCGGCGTGCCGCTGGCCGCGGTCGAGAAGGCGCGCGCCAGAGTCTCCGCGGCCTGCGACGCGAGGTGGATGCGGGCGGTCCACTTCGCCATCGGCCCGAACAGGCGCGCCGCGTCGATCTCCTGCACCGCGTCGCGCCCCAGGTTCGGCAGGTCGACCTGCCCGACCAGCACCACCAGCGGCAGCGCCTCCTGCGAGGCCACGTGGATGCCGATGGTGGCGTTCGCGAGGCCCGGCCCGCGGCTCACCATCACCACGCCCGGCGTGCCCGTCAGCCGCGCATCGGCCGCTGCCGCGAGGCTGGCCGAACCTTCGTGGCGGCAGGTCACGAGGTCGAAGTTCTCGCGGCCGTGCAGCGCATCGAGCAAGGGAAGAAAGCTCTCGCCCGGCACGCTGAAGGCGCGCTGCACGCCGTGAAGGGCGAGGCTGTCGGCAAGGAGATCGGCGACGCGGAATGGCATGGATGGATCGGGTTCGAGGGGAAGTGGTTGTGCGTTCATGCGAGGAGAGACCCGGCCAGTCGCAGCGGCGCGGCGGTCAACGCCTGCAGCCGTTCGAACGAGAGGCCGTCGACCATGCGGCTCACCACCAGCCCGTCGGGCTCGACCTCGATCACGGCCAGGTCGGTGAAGATGCGCCGCACCACGCCCACGGCGGTCAGCGGGAAGGTGCAGGCCTCGACGATGCGCGATGCGCCCTCCTTCGTCTGGTGCTCCATCAGCACCCAGATCGACTTCGCGCCCACGGCCAGGTCCATCGCGCCGCCCACGGCCGGCGGCGCCGAGCCGTCGAGGCCCATGCTCCAGTTGGCGATGTCGCCGCGCGCGCTGACCTGGTAGGCGCCGAGGATGGCGATGTCGAGATGGCCGCCGCGCATCATCGCGAACGACAGCCCGGTGTCGAAGTAGGAGCCGCCCGGCAGGATGGTGACGGGTGTCTTGCCCGCGTTGATCAGGTCGCGGTCCTCCGCGCCCGGCGCCGGCCGCGGCCCGATGTGCAGGATGCCGTTCTCGCTGTGCGTGACCACGCCCGAGGCCGCGGTGATGTGGTCCGACACCAGCGTCGGAAAGCCGATGCCGAGGTTGACGAAGCTGCGCGGCGGCAGCTGCGAGGCCGCCAGCGCGGCCAGTTGTTCGCGCGTGAGTCTGTTCATCCCCGATCTCCCAGGAAGACGCGGTCGACGAAGATGCAGGGCGTCACGATGCATTCGGGATCGAGGCCGCCGACCGGCACGATCTCGTCGACCTCGAACACCACCGTGTCGGCCGCGGTGGCCATCACCGGCGAGTAGTTGCGCGCCGTCTTGTTGTAGACGATGTTGCCCATGGTGTCGGCCTGCCTTCCCTTGAGCAGCGCGAAGTCGGCGCGCAGCGGCTTCTCGAGCACGTAGTCGCGCCCGTCGATGCGCTCCACGCGCTTGCCCTCGGTCAGCACGGTGCCGATGCCCACCGGCGAATAGAAGCCGCCGATGCCGGCGCCGCCGCAGCGGATGCGCTCGATCAGCGTGCCCTGCGGCACCAGCTCGAGCTCGACCGTGCCGGCGCGGTAGGCCACGGCGAAGGCCTTGGCGCTGCGCGGGTACGAGCAGACGATCTTGCGCACCATGCCGGCCGTGAACCAGAGCGACAGGTCGTCGGCATCGGCGCCCGCGTTGTTGGAGATCACGGTGAGCTCACGCACGCCCAGCGCCAGCACGGCCTGGATGATGGCGCGCGGCAGGCCGGCGCCGCCGAACCCGCCGACCAGCAGCGTGGCGCCATCGCGCAGGCCCTCGAGGGACTGCGCGGCGCTGTCGACGACCACATGTCTCAGGCTCATGGTTGCTTCATTCCTTGTTGCTCGCCTGCGGCGGGCGCCGAGGAATAGGCCGTGGCCAGCCCGCGGCCGATGCGGTCGTTGAGCATCTCGGTGCTGCCGTCGGCGAAGGCAGCGAGCCGCACCTCGGAGGCGAGCGCGACCAGGCCGTTGGGCGCGGTCGCGCCCACGGCGCCCATCGCGCGGATGCACTGCTCGATGCCCTCGGTGGCGGTCTCGACCGCGATCTTCTTGGCGCTGGCCGCGAGCTCGGGGCTGCAGGTGCCGGCATCGATGCGCCGCGCCGCCTTCACCACGAGCGCATTGGCGGCCTCGAGATGGGCCGCGACCTCCGCGAGCGCCCATTGCAGTCCCTGGTGCGCGAGCAGCGGTTGGCCGAACGCGGTGCGCTGGCCGCAGTACGCGACGGCCGTGCACAGCGCCGCATGCAGCGAGCCCGTGCACATGGCCGCCACATGCACGCGCGCCGCGTTGATGGCTTCCATCGAGGCGCGGAAGGCCTCGCCGGGGGCGTGGATCAGCGCCCAGTCGGGCACGAAGTGCCGTTCGAAGACGATCTCGGCGAGCCTGAACTCCATCGCACCCGGCAGCTCGTGCGGCGTCGCGGCGAAGGCCTTGCCGGCCTCGGGCTCGACCAGGAAGCCCGCGATCGCCTGCGACCCATCGGCCGCGGTGGTGCGCGCGAGCACCATCAGCAGGTTGGCGATGGCGCCGTTGCTGACCCAGGCCTTGCTGCCGTCGAGCAGCCAGCCGCCCTCGGTGCGCACGGCCTGCGAACGCAGTTGCGTGAGGTCGCTGCCGGCCGTGGGTTCCGACATCGCCGGTGCGCCGATCAGCCGGCCGGCCAGCAGCCCCGGCAGCAGGCGTTCCTTCTGCACCGCCGAACCGTGACGCCACAGCCGCGTCGCCATGCCCTGCATGTTGTTGAGGCAGAAGGCCGCGGCGAAGCCATGGCCCGCCATGGTCTGCGCGACGCGGACCTTGCAGAGGAAGGAGGCACCGAAGCCGCCGCCCTCCTCGGGCACCTGCAGGCCAAGCATGCCCAGCGCGGCCCATTGCGCGATCACCGTGCGTTCGCAGGGCTCGCCGCGCGAACGCGCCTGCACGAGCCGCGGCGCGAGCACCTCGGTGCAGAAGCGCTCGGTGTCGCGCACCAGCGCCAGCTCGCGCGCCGTGAGGCCGCTGTCCAGTTCGTCGAAGAAGCTCATGGTCAGCGCCTTCCGTCTCAATCGACGATCGGGAAGTTGGAGTCCTTCACGAACTTCTTCCAGTAGTCGATTTCCTTCCTGATGTCGGCCGCGAAGGACGCGGGCGTCGAGCCCTTGATGGCCACCGCGCCGATGGGCGCGAGGCGCTTCTCGAAGTCCTCGCTCGCGATCGCGCGGGTCAGCGCGGCCGAGGCCTTGGCGATGATCTCGGGCGGCGTCTTCGCGGGCGCCACGAGGCCGAACCAGGGCGAGATGTCCATGCGCGCGGCACCGGCCTGCTGCAGCGTGGGCAGTTGCGGGAACAGCGCCGAGCGCTCGTCGGCCGCGATGGCCAGGGCGCGCAGCTTGCCGGCCTGCACCTGCTGCGCGACCGTGGACTCGGTGAAGAAGCCGACCTGCACCACGCCCGCGATCAGGTCGGTGATGGGCTGGCCGCCGCCCGGGTAGTTCACCAGCGTGAGGTCGACGCCGTTGAGCACGCCGAACAGCGCGCCGCCGAAGTGCGAGGACGCGCTGTAGGTCGCGCTGTAGTTGAGTTCGCCGGGATGGGCCTTGGCATAGGCGACGAACTCCTTCACGTCCTTCGCGGCCAGCGAGGGGTTCACCACCATCAGCACGCGCTGCTTCGCGAACTTGCCGATGGGCTCGAAGTCGGCCACCGGGTCGTAGGGCAGCTTGCGGAACACGGCCGCCGCGCGGGTCTGCACCGACTCGGCCGTGAGCATCAGCGTGTCGCCATCGGGCTTCTGCTTCGCGACGTAGGCGGCGGCGACGGTGCCGCCCGCGCCACCGCGGTTTTCGATGATCACCGGCTGACCCAGCTCCTTCGACAGCGACTGGCCGACGATGCGCGCCACGATGTCGGTCGGCCCGCCGGGCGGGAAGCCGACCACCAGGCGCACGGGCCGCGTGGGCCAGGCCTCGGCGGCCATCGAAGCGGCGGTGGTCGCGGCGAATGCGGCGCAGACCAGGGACTTGAGCAAGGGAGAGATTCGCATGTGGATACCTCGTAGCGTGGGATGAATATGTCCCATATGACACTTTGTGTCAAACCGGAAAACGAGCGTTTTCCGTTGAATAACAGCTATGCATCAGAGGGAAAGGAAGGCGTGCCTGCCTGTGGAGGAACGGAGCACCGTTCATGCCAAAAGGAAACTTTGGGTCCTGCTTCGGCGGCGGGCAGGCCTTCGGGACGGTCGCTGGAATGGAGCGAGTTCGGCCCCGCGCTGGAGGCCTCCCGCCGAATGGACGCGGGCCGCCGGCGCGCCTCGCGGCCGGCGCGCGAGCCATGCATCGCGCGAGATAGCAGCTATGCGGCTGCGGCCTTTCATGCGCGGCCCGTGACGGGCCCGGATGCACGGCCGCATGCGCCGCGACGATGCGCTACAGCGCCTCGAGCGCCTGCTTCAGGTCGGCGATCAGGTCGTCCACGTCTTCCAGCCCCACAGAGAGGCGCACCAGCTTCATGGTGACGCCTTCGCTGAGCCGCGCGCCCGGCTCCACCTGCTGGTTGGCGCGGATCAGCGCGCCCGGATGCGTGATCAGCGTCTCGGTGTCGCCCAGGCTGATCGCGCGCGAGATCAGCCGCAGCCGGTCGATCATGCGGATCGCGCCCTGCTCGCCCGATTTGAGGTCGAAGGAGAGCATGCCGCTGCCGTGCTTCATCTGGCGCTGCGCGATCGCATGGCCCGGGTTGTCGGCCAGGAAGGGATAGCGCACCACCTCCACCGCCGGATGCGCAGCGAGCATCTGCGCGATCTTCAATGCGCTCTCGCCATGCTGGCGCATGCGCAGCGTCAGGGTCTTGAGGCCGCGCAGCACCAGGAAGCAGAGCATCGGCGACAGCGTGGCGCCGGTGAGGTAGCGCAGCCCGGCCTTGCGGATCTTGTGGATGGTGGCGGCGTCGCCCAGCACCACGCCGCCGAGCAGGTCGCCATGGCCGTTGATGTACTTGGTCAGCGAATGCACCACGAGGTCGGCGCCATGGTCCATGGGTCGCTGCAGCGCCGGCGACGCGAAGGTCGAGTCGACCACCACCCTGGCGCCATGCCGGCGGGCGATATCGGCCAGCGCCCGGATGTCGAGTACCTCGCCGGTCGGGTTGACCGGCGATTCGAAGTACACGATCTTGGTCTTGTCCGACAGCGCCTGCTCGAGGCTGCGCGGATCGGAGAAGTCGACGCGTCGCACGCGGATGCCGAAGCGCGGCAGGCCGTCGGCCAGCAGCAGGCCCACGGTCGAATAGGCCGTGTGGTGCGCGATGAGCTCGTCGCCGGCCGACAGCAGGGTCAGCAGCGTGGCGCTGATGGCGCCCATGCCGGAGCCGGTGACCAGGCCCGCCTCGGCGCCCTCGAGGTCGGCCAGCCGGCGCTCGAGCAGCGCCTGCGTGGGGTTGTGCTGGCGGCCGTACACGTACTTCTCGCTCTCGCCTGAGAACACGGCGGCCGCGTCGGCGGTCGATTCGAAGGCATAGGTCGAGGTCAGGTAGATCGGCGGCGAGACGGCGCCGAAGGCATCGGCCTCGTGGCCCGCGTGGATGGTCCGGGTCTGGAATCCCGCCGCGTGGGCGGCTTCGTTCGATGGCATCTGTGCTCCTGGTGGTTGGGAATAGGTGGCGCTCGGGTCAATGCACGATCTGGCTCAGAAAGAGCCGCGCGCGCTCGGTCTGCGGATCGGCGAAGAAGCGCTCGGGCGCGCCCTGCTCGACGATCTCGCCGCGGTCCATGAAGATCACGCGGTCGGCGACCTTGCGCGCGAAGCCCATCTCGTGCGTCACGCACAGCATCGTCATGCCGCTCTCCTGCGCCAGGCCGATCATCACGTCGAGCACCTCCTTGACCATCTCGGGATCGAGCGCCGAGGTGGGCTCGTCGAACAGCATGACCTTCGGGCCCATGCACAGCGAGCGCGCGATCGCCACGCGCTGCTGCTGGCCGCCCGAGAGCTGGCCCGGGAACTTGCCGGCCTGCTCGGGAATGCGCACGCGCTCGAGGTACTTCATGGCGGTCGCGCGGGCCTCGGCCATCGGCTTCTTCAGCACCCAGACCGGCCCGAGCGTGAGGTTCTCCATCACCGTCAGGTGCGGGAACAGGTTGAAGTGCTGGAACACCATGCCCACGTCGCGCCGGATGGTCTCGATATGGCGCAGGTTGTTGCTCAGCTCGGTGCGGTCGATGACGATGCGGCCGCTCTGGTGCTGCTCGAGGCGGTTGATGCAGCGGATCAGCGTCGACTTGCCCGAGCCCGACGGGCCGCAGACGACGATGCGCTCGCCGCGCGCCACGTCGAGGTGGATGTCGCGCAGCACGTGGAACTGCCCATACCACTTGTTGACGGCTTGCATCTGGATGATCGGTTCGGTCACGGCGGAGTCCTTCGTTCTTGTGGGGGTCATGGCGGCGTTATTTGCCGGCGTTGTCGTTGGCATGACCGGTGGCGAGCGAACGCTCGAGCGACCGGCTGTACTTGGAGAGCGAGAAGCAGAAGACGAAATAGATCGCGCCGATGAACAGGTAGGCCTCCACGCCGAAGCCGCCCCAGGCCGGGTCGGCCAGCGCGGCCTTCGCGGCCTGCGTGAGGTCGAAGATGCCGATGATCACGACCAGCGAGGTGTCCTTGAACAGCGCGATGAAGGTGCTGACCAGCGGCGGTATCACGACCTTCAGCGCCTGCGGCAGCACCACCCGCCGCATCTGCTGCGCATACGACAGGCCGATGGACTCGGCGCCCTCGTACTGCCCCTTGGGGATCGACTGCAGCCCGCCGCGCACCACCTCGGCGATGTAGGCCGCGGCGAACAGCACGATGGCCAGCTGCGCGCGCAGCAGCTTGTCGATGCTCATGCCCTCGGGCAGGAACAGCGGCAGCATCACCGAGGACATGAACAGGATGCTGATCAGCGGCACGCCGCGGATCAGTTCGATGTAGCCCACGCACAGCGCCTTGATGGCCGGCATTTTCGAACGGCGCCCGAGCGCCAGCACCACGCCGAGCGGAAAGGCGAAGGCGATGCCGAAGGTCGAGAGGATCAAGGTCAGCGGCAGGCCGCCCCAGCGCACGTTCTCCACGTAGCTCAGGCCGAACAGGCCGCCCCACATCAGCAGCGCCACGAGCGCGAGCACGCCGGTCCAGAGCATGGTGAGCCTCAGGTCCCACGTGCGCCGCGCGGCGCTGTAGACCAGCGTGCCGATCAGCGCGAGGGTCGCGAGCAGTGGCCGCCATTGCTCGTCGTAGGGATAGGTACCGAACAGGATCAGCCGGTGCTTCTCGGCGATGAAGGCCCAGCAGGCGCCGCCGGGCGCGTTCCGGCAGCCCTGCGCGGTCGGCGACGAGAAGGTGGCCTTCACGAGGAGCCAGTCGACCAGCGGCGGCACGGTCATCAGCAGCAGCCAGAGGCACAGCAGCGTGCCGAGGATGCCCGCGGGCGACTGGAACAGGCGCTCCCGGATCCATTGCCAGGCGTGCGGGGCGCGCTCGGGCGCGCGCGGGTTGGCGGTCGTGCCGCCGGTCAGTGAAGTGGTGGGGTTCATGTCAACGCTCGACGAGCGCGATGCGCCGGTTGTAGGCATTCATGGCGAGCGAGATGCACAGGCTCACCGTCATGAAAGCGGCCATGATGACCAGGATGCCCTCGATGGCCTGGCCGGTCTGGTTCAGGGTCGTGTTCACCACGGAGACGAGGTCCGGATAGCCGATGGCCACGGCCAGCGAGCTGTGCTTGACGAGGTTGAGGTACTGGCTCGTGGCCGGCGGCACCATCACCCGCAGCGCCTGGGGCAGCACCACCAGCCGCAGCGAACGCCCGCGCCGCAGGCCCAGCGACTCGGCCGCCTCCCACTGCCCGCGGTTCACCGACTGCACGCCCGAGCGCACGATCTCGGCGATGAAGGCCGCCGTGTAGCTCACGAGCCCCACCAGCAGCGCGAACAGCTCCGGCGAGAGGTTCCATCCGCCGACGAAGCCGAAGCCGCTCGGGTGCGGGATCTCCATCGACAGCTGGCCGCCGCTCAGCGCCCAGGCCAGCACGGGCAGGCCGGCGAACAGCGCCGCCGCCCAGGGCGCGAGCGCCATCGGATGGCCGGTCAGCGCCTGCCGCCTCCTGCTCCAGCGCGCGAGCAGGAAGGTGCCAACGCCCGCCATGGCCAGCGCGCCGACCATCCATGCGAGCGAGTCGCCGAGCAGCGCCGGCATCAGCAGCCCGCGGTTGGACAGGTACACCCCCGGCAGCGGATGGTGCGCGGCACGCGGCCCCGGCATGCTCTCGGAGATCAGCGCGTACCAGAGCAGCAACTGCAGCAGCAGCGGCACGTTGCGCACGCACTCCACATAGGCCGCGGCCAGCCGCGACACCAGCCAGTTGCCCGACAGCCGGGCCACGCCGACCAGGGTGCCGAGCACGGTGGCCAGCACGAGCGCGATGAGCGAGACGCGCAGCGTGTTGAGCAGGCCGACGACGATGGCGCGGCGGTAGGTATCGGCCGGCGTGTAGTCGATCGGCGTCTCGCCGATCGCGAAGCCCGCCTCGCGGTCGAGGAAGGCGAAGCCGGTGGAGATGTTGCGTGCCGCCAGGTTGTGCAGCGTGTTCGACACCAGGTACCAGGCGGTCAGCGCCACCAGCGCGACCACGACGACCTGGTAGACCAGCGCGCGCAGGCCGGGGTCGTTCCACGACAGGCGCGCGCGCGGCCGCGGGGGCATGGCGCCCGTGTTTTCTTCGGTCATGGGAAATCCTCGATTCGCTTCGGGTACGGCCGTGCCGGCGGTTGCCCGCCGGCACGGCCTCTCTCGTTCAGGATCGAATCAGCGGATCGGCCAGCCGTACATCAGGCCGCCCTTGGTGTAGAGCGCATTGAGCCCGCGATCGAGCTTCATCGGGCTGCCCGCGCCGACGCTGCGGTCGAAGACCTCGCCGTAGTTGCCCACCTGCTTGATGATCCGGTAGGCCCACTTGTCGTCCACGCCCAGCGCCTTGCCCATGCCGGGCACGGTGCCGAGGATGCGCTGGATGTGCGGCGCCGGATTCTTCAGCGCCTCGTCGACGTTCTTCGAGCTCAGGCCGTACTCCTCGGCCTCGAGCATCGCGTTGAGCGACCAGCGCACGATGTTGAACCAGGCCTCGTCGCCCTGGCGCACCATCGGCCCGAGCGGTTCCTTCGACAGCGGCTCGGGCAGGATCACGTACTTGTCGGTGCTGCCCAGGTTGATGCGCGCCAGCGCCAGCTGCGACTTGTCGAGCGTGATGCCGTCGCAGCGCCCCGACATGAAGGCGCGCTTGATCTCGTCCACCGTGTCGAGCAGC
>Ga0209902_100503_pt1 | contig 39619 bp, 48 predicted proteins | sample FECB27metaG_FD_188304 | JGI IMG/M metagenome (GOLD analysis project Ga0209902, IMG submission 188304) | Cyanobacterial communities from the Joint Genome Institute, California, USA - FECB-27 (SPAdes) (version 2) | ecosystem: Environmental > Aquatic > Thermal springs > Hot (42-90C) > Microbial mats...
TGTCCCTCCCGGCGACGCGATCCCAGCCAATGAAAGGCGCTCCCCTAACGGGTTGAGCGCCTTTCTCTTTTTCAGCGCATAGGAGGGCAGCAATGGGCGGACGGATCGTCATCCTCAACGGTACGCCGCGGGCCGGGAAATCTTCGATCGCGCGGGTGCTCATGGCTCAGATGCCGGGGCGCTGGGTGAACCTCGGCGTCGACCGAATGAACGCGGCGCTGCCCAAGGACATGCTGCCGGGGATCGGGCTTCGGCCCGGCGGTGAGCGGCCGGACCTCGAGCCGACCGTGGTGCGGCTTTATGCCGAGCTCTACGACGAGATCGCCGAACGGGCAGGCGCCGGCGAGGACCTGGTGGTCGATGTCGGCCACCATGACAGCTACTCGCGGCCACTCGGCATTCTCCCGGCGTCGGCGCGGCGGCTCAGCGGCTTGCCGGTGCTGTTCGTCGGGGTGCGCTGCCCGATCGAAACCATCATGGCGCGCCGCAATGCCGACCCACAGGGTGGGTTCTACGTAGCAGGTGACGGCGTGCCGGAGCCGGTGCGGCGCTGGCAGGAGGCGGTACACCAGCCGGGGATCTATGATCTCGAGGTGGACAGCTCAGTGATGACGCCGGAGCAGTGCGTTGCGGCGATTGCGGTAGTGCTGGCCGCGCCGGCGAGGCCGAGTGCGTTCGAGCGGCTGGCGGCAACTAGCGCCGGCGCGGGCTGACCCCCACCCCTGTCCCCTCCCCGCAAGGTGGAGGGAGACCCTCACACCAGCATCTCAGTTTGCGTCTCCCTCCCCCTTGCGGGGAGGGATCAAGGGTGGGGGTCCACAGCCACCGGCGTTCGCGGCTTACAGCCCCTAAGGATACCCCGCATGAGGCACGGCAACCCTGGTGCTGAACACCCGGCCGGTGGGCTTGCTGACATCGACGCTGCCGGTCCACTCGTTGGCAACCATGTAGAGCGTCTTGCCATCGGGGCCGCCGAGCATCACGGCAAAGCACATGCGGTCGAGCTCGAACTTCTCGACGATCTCGCCGCCATCGCGGATGCGCAGCACGGTCGGGCCGGTGGAGGTCCAGATGGCGCCTTCGGCATCGGCGCAGATGCCGTCATTGCCGTACTGCCCGACATTGCCCCAGAGCCGGCGATTGGAAAGGCTCCCGTCCTCGCCGATGTCGAAGGCGGTGAGGTTGCCGTTGAACGATTCGGCGCAGACCAGCGTCCTGCCATCGGCGAGAATCGCCATGCCATTGGGGAAGGCGAGGCCCTCGGCGACCTTGCGGCTCGTGCCGTCGGGTTCGACCAGCGCGATGAAGCCGGGGCGGAACTCGCCGCCGGGGAAATCGAAATCGACATTGTTGACGTAGATGTGGCCGGCCGGGTGCACGGTGATCTCGTTGCAGCCGCGCTCCGACAGGCTCGAGAGATCGGCAAAGCGGGCAAAGCTGCCATCGGGCTGGCGCAGCTGCAGCTCGTTATCGGCGGCGTGCACCAGCAGCATGCGGCCATCGGGCAGCCAGTCGAACGAGAAGGGGAGCGAGGCCACCTCCGCCTCGACCGTCGAGCGGCCGTCGGTGTCGATGGTGTAGAGCTTCTGGCCGACCCAGTCGGCGAACCAGAGCTTGTTATCATGCCAGCGCGGGCATTCCCCGAGCAGGATTCCATCCATCAGCTGGGTGATCTCGGTCATCGCTAAACTCCCTGATTGCTCTCAAAACAATGTCGGGCGAGGCGCGGCCATTTCGACAGGTCCGCAAAAGAAATCGGGCGCCGGAGGGGGATCCGGCGCCCGATTGGTTCAATGATTCACGTGAAGCAGTCGGGGGTTAGTGCCCGCCCATGCCGGCCATTTCGGGGTTCGCCGGCGGCTTCTTGACGAAGAAGGCCGCGACAATGGCGAACAGCGAGATGATGGCGCCGGTCATGAAGCCGGTGCGGATACCGGCGGCGAGCGCCGTCACCGGCTCGGTGCCGGCCGCCGTCAGCGCCGCCGACTGGATGGTCATCAGCGCGATGAACAGCGCCACGCCGGCCGCACCCGCCACCTGCTGGACCGAGCCGAGGATGGCCGAACCATGCGAATAGAGCTGCATGGGAAGCGAACTCAGCGACGCGGTGAACAGCGGCGTGAACATGATGGCGAGGCCGATGCAGAGCGCGATATGGCCGGCGAGGATCACCCAGATCGATGTCGACTGATCGACCAGGGTCAGGCCCCAGAGCACGGCGCTGACGATGATCGAGCCGGGCACCAGCAGGCGCGTGGCGCCCCACTTGTCGTAGAGCCGGCCGACGATCGGGCCGAGCAGACCCATCATCAGGCTGCCCGGGAGCAGCATCATGCCGATCTGCAGCGGATCGAGCTTGATGACGTTCTGCAGGAACAGCGGCAAGAGGATGATGACGCCGAACAGCGACATCATGGCGATCGCCATCATCACCACCGACAGGGTGTAGTTGGTGATGGCGAAGGCGCGGAGGTCGAGCAGCGCCTTATCCTTGAGGCTGAGCTGGCGGAACACGAACAGCACCATGGCAACGAGCCCGACGCCGAGCGGTATCCACGGCGACATGCCGTGCTCGCCGGCGGCAGCGGCTTCGCCGAAGCCGGAGAGGCCGTAGACGATGCCGCCGAAGGCGAAGACCGACAGCACGACCGAGATCAGGTCGAGCGGGGTGGAGCGCGGGGTCGAGACGTTCTTCATCCGCCAGGCGCCCAGCGCCAGCGCCGCCAGCGCAATCGGCAGCACCAGGATGAACATGAAGCGCCACTCGAAGTGAGTGAGGATGAAGCCGCCGATAGTCGGGCCGATGGCGGGCGCCACCGACATGACGATCGAGATGTTGCCCATGGTCTTGCCGCGCGATTCGGGCGGCACCAGCGTCATCACCGTGGTCATCAGCAGCGGCATCATGATCGCCGTGCCGACGGCCTGGATGACGCGGCCGAACACCAGGAGCTCAAGGCCCGGCGAGACGGCGCAGATCAGCGTTCCCACAGAGAAGATCGCCATGGCGAGCATGTAGATCGGCCGGGTGTTGATGCGCTGCAAGAGGAACCCGGTGATCGGAATCACCACTGCCATGGTGAGCAGGAAGGCCGTGGTCAGCCACTGCGCCGCGCTGGCAGTGACGCCCAGATCGGTCATCAACGGCTGGATCGCCACGCTCATGATGGTTTCGTTGAGAAACACCACGAAGGTGGAGACAAGCAGCAGCGCGATCACCAGCCGGTTGCGGGCGGCGGTGGACGAATCGACCGGCGCAGCGGCGGCAGTCGACGGAATATCGGTCATCGTTTCGGAGGTCATTTGTGGCCTGCCTTGCGGTGAGAGGAAACAAAATCGGGGAGGCTGAATGGCACGGATGGGGTGGCGGCGGCCAGCCCGCAGGGCGCATAGCGCCCGTGCAGGGGCGCGGCAATTACCGACGGGGTCATAGGAAATCTCCTTGGCTTTCACCAGTACGACGAGCGACCGGTGGCGAAATCGACAGCGTGCGCCGCAAAAATAGTTAAGCGGCGGATTAAGCGTTGATGAGGCAAGAGTCAATGTCGGAGCGCGACGAGGGACCAGGTCGTCAGCACGCGTGGCGGTGGTGGTAGCGCAAGGTGGGGGGCTTGAAGCAAGCCCCTTGTGACCCATATGTAGAAACTGAGGCGTTGCCCTACCTATGTGCCGCCGGACAATTTCGAAGGGCTGGAGCATTGCTCCGGCCCTTTGCTTTTCCCTCGGCTCGAGCCGCGCGGGAACCTTTTCCTGCCGCTCCACTCCAATGTTCGACGCGCCACCGAGGCGCGCCGATGATGGAGTTCACCATGAAGATCCTGCCGCTCGTTCTCGCCCTGACGCTCGCCGGCACGCTGCCGGTGCTGGCGCATGATGTGCCCACCGAGATCGCCAAGTCGCCTCCATCAGGCGCCTTCAAGGCCGTCAGCTCGCTGGTCAAGCTGCCCGACTTCCTGCCCGGCATGGGGCAGCTCTATGTCGATCCGGCGTCGCTGCCGGCCGGCCCGTTCCTCGCCTACGACCATGATGGCAAGCTGGTCAGCACCATCTACATGCTGCCGATCAAGGACCTCAATCCGGACAAGCGCTTCGACGACCTGGCAGCGCCAGGCGGCAATGTCGATCACGTCGATGTCTATTTCAATGCCGGGCATCCCGGCGTCGAGGAGCCGCATGTGCACGTCGTGCTGTGGCATGTGCCGGTGGCCGACGAGGCGCGGGTGGCGCAATGATCGCGACGCGCAGACAGGCGCTGCAGGCCGGCGGGGGTCTTCTCGCCGCCGTGCTGCTGCGACCATCGCCGGTGCTGGCGGCAGGGACGGTGGAGATCGTCATGCAGGGGACGCCGGACGGCTCGCAGGTGTGGTTCGATCCGATCGGAATCCTGGTGCAGCCAGGCCAGACGATTCGCTGGACCAACCGTGACCTCGGCAATTCGCACACGGTGACGAGCTATCACCCGAGCCTGTTCGATCGGCCGCGGCGCATCCCCGAGGCGGCGACACCCTGGGACTCGGACTATCTGCTGCCGGACGAATCGTTCTCGCTGACGCTGAGCGTCCCCGGGGTCTATGATTACTACTGCGTGCCGCACGAGCATGCCGGGATGGTCGGCCGCGTCGTCGTCGGCACGCCGAGCGCTAGCGCCGCCGACTATGCCAATGCCGGGGCCGCGCTGACCGAGTTGCCACAGGTCGCGCTGGCCGGGTTCCCGGACGTCGCGGCGATCATCGCCGCTGCCGTGGTGCACCGCGAATAGGGGAGAAGCGCACATGCTGACGGTGCTGAAACAACGGAGCGAAGTGCGGGCGCTGAGCGAGGCCGAGCTGGTGGAGCTGGCGCGGCAGGGTGGCGAGAACGCCATACGCCTGTTGATCGAGCGCAACAACCAGCGGCTGTTCCGCGCGGCGCGGAGCGTTTTGCGCAATGACGGCGAAGCCGAAGACGTGGTGCAGGAGACCTATGTAAAGGCCTTCACGGCGCTCGCGAGCTTTCGCGGCGAGGCCAGCTTTTCCACATGGCTGACCCGCATCGCGCTCAACGAAGCAGTATCGCGGCTGCGGCGCCGCAAGCCCAGCAGCGCGCTCGAAGCGCTCGACCAGGCGGTGAGCGCCGATGCCGGCCTGGTGTCGCTGTTCCCGCTGTCGCTCGCCCCACTCCCCGCCGACATGGAGGCTGCCCGATCCGAGATGCGCCAGTTGCTCGAGACCGCCATCGACGGCCTGCCCGAGGGATTTCGCACGGTGTTCGTCCTGCGCGACGTCGAGGGGCTCAGCACCGAGGAAACGGCGGCGCACTTGCAGCTCAAGCCCGAGACCGTGAAGACCCGGCTGCACCGGGCGCGGCGCATGCTGCGCGTGGTGCTGGAAGAGCAACTGCGCGGCTCGTTCGCCGAGCTCTATCCGTTCGACGGGGCACGTTGCGCCAACATGGCAGAGCGGGTGATCGCGGTGCTGCGCGGGGCTTGATCGCTTTATTTCTACTGCGCACCCTACCGGACACTGACCGTCCCACATCCACGGTGTCACCCCGGCGAAGGCCGGGGCCCATCCTGAGATACCGAGATGATCCTCGGAGCCGCAAAGTCCGCTGACGAGCTTGCCCCAAGCATGCTTGAGTACCGCGATGAGCAAGGTCTTCATCGTCTACATCATGGCGAGCCGTAAGAACGGAACACTCTACGTTGGCGTCAGCGGCGATCCCGAAGTGCGCATCTGGCAGCATAAGAACGATTGGTTCGAGGGGTTCACCAAACGCTACGGCGTCAAGCGACTGGTCTGGTACGAAGTGCACGAGGACGCCGAGGCTGCCATCCAGCGTGAAAAGCGGCTGAAGGAATGGCACAGGGCGTGGAAGATTCGACTGATCGAAGCGCGCAACCCGGATTGGCGCGATCTGTATCCAGAGGTGACGGGCGAGCGGTGAATTACTGCAGCATCTCAGGATGGGCCCCGGCCTTCGCCGGGGTGACACCGTGGGTGGGGTAACCTCAGGTGCCAAACAAGCGTCGTCATCCACACCAACCCTATTCCGAAATGCTGTTCCACGCGCCATACAGCGTCGAGTGCAACAGCTGCACGGTTTCGCCGGCGCGATAGACCACCAGTTGCTGTTCGGGGAGCAGGTAGAGCACCTGGCCGCCCTGGCCCATCAGGTAGGTGAACGGGCCCTGCAGCGCCTGGCCGGCGCGATCGAGGACGTTCTGGCGCAGGTGCTGGCCATAATGGTCTTTGAGCCGCTCGGCCGTGCCGACATCGAGCCCGAGGAACTCGCGCCACAGCGGGGCGGGGAGGAAGGGCGCTGCCGGCGTGCCGTTCTCGACCAGGTACTGGCCGATGCGGATCCAGTCGCGCGCCGCGGCGTAGATGCAGCAATAGGCGGAAACCGGGGCGCCCGCAGCCGGCTGGCGCCAGGCGGCGGACGCCGCGCCGGCCGGGCGCCAGAGCTTTTCGGCCAGCAGGTGTTCGAGGCCCTGTCCATAGACAGTTTCGAGCACCTCGCCGAGCAGCGCGGTGTTGACGTTCTGGTAGTTGAACTCGGACGCAGTTTTGGCGTCGGTGACGAGGCCGCCCTCGATGGCGCCGAGCCCGAGGAAATGCAGCCGCGCCAGCGGGCCGAACGGGTTGGCTGAAGTATCGACGGTCTTGTCGCCGCTGACGGCGCCGGCTTTGCCCTCGCCATGGTCGAAGGCGATGCCGCTGCGCATCGCCAGCAGGGCGCGTAGCGTGACGCCGGCAAGGCCACGATCATCGGGCAGGAGCTCGCCCAAGGTCTGGTCGAGGCTCTGCAGCCGACCTTCGGCCAGCGCCTTGTAGATCAGCGCACCGACGAGGCTTTTGGCCATCGAGAACGAGTTGAAGCGGGTTTCGGCAGTGAGACCTGGCGCGTAGTGCTCGAGTTCGAGCCGTCCGGCGCGGGCGACGAGCAAGGCCTTGCCGCGCTTCTCGGTGAAGGCGGCCTCGAGGTCGGGTTGCAATGGACGGGTGCTGGCTGCTTCGGCGACGTGCAGATTACGCGGCGTTGCGGCGCCCTCGATGCTGGCGAAATGCCCGGGCGCCGGCCAGATGAGCGGCGGCACGCCCTCGGCGACCAGCTGCGGCAGGTAGGGGGCATAGGCCAAGGTGGCCGTCACCGCACCACCTAGCACCAGCACCAGCGCGATCAGCAGTTTGCGCAACGAAATCCCCCAAAACCCCTGGCGCAAATGGCTCGCAGGCATGGATGGCGGAAATGCGGCTGCCTCGCTTGACAGGGCCGGCCTCACGGCTTAATCAACAATTATGTTGATTAACAATCCTGTTGATTACGGAGAAGGCGAATGAACAAGCTCATCAGCACACACTGGATCAGCCTCGACGGTTTCATCGCCGGCCCGATGGGCGAGATGGACTGGATCCGCGGCGACGACCAGCTGTCGAGTTACGAGATCGGGCTGGTCAACGGCGCCAGCAGCCTGCTGCTCGGCAAGGGCACCTACCAGGATTTCGCGCAGTACTGGCCGGCTGTTCCCGCCAACCCCAATGCCGCGACGTGGGAGAAGACCTATGCCGAGCGGATCAATGCGCTGCACAAGGTGGTGATCTCGCACAACCTGCAGGCGGCGAAGTGGCCGACCTCGGAGCTGTGGCGGGAGCTTGATGCGGCCAAGGTCAACGAGTTCAAGGCGCGGGCGGGCGGTGATATCCTCACCTATGGCAGCGCCACCATCGTGCAGCAGCTGACCAATCTTGGCCTCGTCGATGAGTATCACTGGCTGATCCACCCGATCGTCCTCGGCAAGGGCCGGCGGTTGCTCGACAACCTGGAGCGGCGCTTCGATATCGAGCTGATCGACAGCGAACGCTTCGACAGCGGGGTGATGAAGCTGATCTACCGTAGGGCTCAGCCTGTTCACGAATGAACCAATCACCTGCGATGTCATCCCTGCGAAAGCAGGGACCCATCTATCGGCTGGCGCGGGCTGTGAGTTGGGTCCCTGCTTTCGCAGGGATGACACCCGGTGGGTAGGCCAGGCGGAGCTCAATCACAAAGTGCTGATGCGCTCTACAGCGGCTTTTCCGCCAACCCGCGGAAGGCGTCGGGGACTGAGCGATCGAGCTCGAGCGTCGCCGAGGCATAGCCGATGGCTTCGCGGCCGAAGCGGGTGCGGACGGCGTCCATGGCCCGATCGGCGCTGAGGCGCGAGGCGCCGCGCCGGGTGCCGGGGCGGCGGGCGTCGTCGGCGAGGTCGAGCGGCAGTTCGAGCTGCACCAGCGGATCGCGCTCGAGCTGCGCCACCGAGATGGCGAGCAGCGTGATGGTGCGCTCGTCGGGGTGATCGGCCTGGACGACGCGCACCAGGTCTTCGGCGATCTCGGCGAGGCTCACGGTGGCCGAAATCGGCTGGTCGATGGTGATCGAGCGGGTGACGGCGCGCAGGTCGCGGAAGCGGACACGCGCCGTGATCGTGTGCCCGTGCCAGGATTTCACCCTGAGCCGCGAGGCGATGCGGTCGGCGAGGTGATGCAGGGTCGGGCGGTAGATCCGTTCGATGAACGGCTTTTTGCCGAGCGCCGACTGGGCTCCGGCGGAGCGGGCGCGCTGGTTGGTGACGATGCCGCGCGGGTCGCGGTTCCAGGCCAGGGCGCTGAGCTTTTCGCCGGCGGCATGGCCGAGAATACGCTGCACCCACTCGGTGCGCTGCTCGGCGAGCTGGCCGATGGTGAGGATGCCTTCGTCCTCGAGCTTGCCCTCGGTGACCGGGCCGACGCCCCACATCAGCCCGACCGGCAGCGGGTGCAGGAACTCGAGCTCGCGCGAGGGATCGACCACCACGAGGCCATCTGGCTTGGCCACCTGCGAGGCGATCTTGGCCAGATGCTTGGTGCGCGCCACGCCAACCGAGATGGGGAGGCCGAGCTCGGCCCGGACGCGGGCGCGAACCGTGCGGGCAATGGTTTCGGGGCTGCCGAACAGGTGCTCGCAGCCGGCGACATCGGCAAAAGCTTCGTCGATCGAGATGCGCTCGACCAGCGGGGTATAGTCGTCGAGGATGCCGATCGCCGCGTCGCCCAGCCGCTGGTACTCCTCGAAATGGCCGCCAGTGAAGATCAGCTCGGGGCAGAGTTCCTTGGCCGCCCAGCCGGACATGCCGCCATGCACGCCAAACGCCTTGGCCTCGTAGGAGGCGGCCAGCACCACGCCGCCGCCGACGGCGATCGGCTTGCCGCGCAACTCCGGGTTCAGCAGCTGCTCGACCGAAGCGTAGAAGGCATCGAGATCGGCGTGGAGGATGGTGGCGGCGGGCTCCATCCGGGATTCTCCGTGGCGCAAATGAGAACATAAAGCGAACGAAGCGTTGGGCTTGTCAAGCGGCTCGCCGGCGGCGGATGGTGCTGCGGGGGATCGGGAGGGCGCGATGCGGGCAGTGGTCTATTCGGCATATGGCGGGGTGGAGCAGCTGCGGCTCGCCGAGGTGGCGCAGCCGGTTCCGAGGCCGGGCGAGGTGCTGATCCGGGTCAAGGCGGCGTCACTCAATTCATGGGATTGGGATCTCTTACGCGGCCAGCCGTTCCTCGCGCGGTTGGGTGGGTTGTGGCGGCCGCAGCATGCGATCCTCGGCGCGGATGTCGCCGGGGTGGTCGAGGCGGTGGGCGAGGGGGCGAGCCGCCTCGCCGTTGGCGACAGGGTGTTCGGCGATCTCAGCGGGGCGAACTGGGGCGGGTTTGCCGAGTATGTCGCGGCGCCGGAAGCGGTGCTGGCCAGGATCCCAGACCCAGTGAGCTTCGAAGCCGCCGCAGCGACGCCGCAGGCGGGCCTGCTGGCGTGGCAGGGCTTGCGTTGGAAGGGCGAGGTGCGGGCCGGGGACCGGGTGCTGGTCAATGGCGGGGGTGGCGGCGCCGGAACGTTTGCGATCCAGCTGGCAAAGCGCGCCGGCGCTGACGTGACCGGCGTCGACCGGGCAGAGAAGCTCGAGCTGATGCGCAGGGTGGGGGCGGAGCGGGTGATCGACTATCGCGCCGAGGACTTTGCGGCGGGCAGCGAGCGCTACGACCTGATCATCGACATGGTGGCGTCGCGGCCGCTGGCGCAGTTTCGCCGCACGCTCACGCCTACCGGGCGGCTGGCGGTGGTGGGTGGCACGACACCGACCATCCTTGCCGTGGCAACGCTCGGGGCGATGAGCTCGAAGCCTGGCGGGCAGCAGCTCGGGCTGGTGCTGCACCAGCCGGATGTCGGGCAGCTGACGGAGCTCGGGGCGCTGATCGCGGCCGGTGCGGTGACGCCGGCGATCGACCGGGTCTATCCGCTGGCGGAGACGGCCGCGGCGTTTCAACGGATCGGCGCCGGGCAGGCGCTGGGGAAGCTGGTGGTGGTGGTGGCTTAGCACGTGTGGGCCGTTGCGGAGCCTCTTGAGGGTCTAAACCAGCTAAGAACACCGGTGGGTGAGTTCGAGGCCAGCTACCCCCGCGCCAGCGCCAGCAGCCGTTCGTTCTCCTCCGGCACGTTCTCGGCCAACCGCGCCGCGGCGATGATCGGCAGCCAGGCGCGGACCTCGGTTTCGGTCAGCGCACCGGTAGCAAGGTAGCGTTCAAGGTACGCGTCGGCCAGCTCGTGGCCGGCGCCGTGGCGCATCAGGAGGTAGGAGCGGGCGACATCGGCGGCGGGCGGACCGGAGGTGGCGTCGGGCCAATCGACGATCATCGCGGCGCCGGGCGGCCCGATGATGTTGAAGGGGTGGAAATCGCCATGGCAGAGGCGGTTGCCCTCTGGCAGTTCCGCCAGCCGCGCCAGCAGGCTGGCGCGCAGTGCGGCCTCGAGGTCGACGCGGCCGAGGCGGTCGGCGAGGCGCGGCTTCAGCGGCGAAAGGCGAACTTCGGTGCGAGCGTGGATAGCGAGGTGGAGCTGCACCATGGCCTCGAGCGCCGCGGGCAGCAGCGCCGGGTCGTCGGCGGCGAGGCTGGCCAGCGGCTGGCCGGGGGCGCGGTCCATGACGAGGCCCCAGCGGCCGGCATAGGGACCGGCTGCGTGTACCGCCGGGGTCGGCAGGCCATGCTCGCCGACGATGGCGAGGATGGCGGCTTCGCCGAAGGCCACCGAGCGATTGGTAGGGTCGCGATAGAGCTTCAGCACATGGTCGCCGTAATGGAAGGCTTCCGCCATCTTGCCGGAGCCGAGCAGTGGGCCGATCTTCTGATCCATCAGCTGAGCGCCGCTTTGAGGGCGGTGGCGATGGTTTGCGTGCCGCGGGTAAGTTGCAGCACCTTGCCGGCCGACTTGGGCTCTTCGAGCAGCGCCACGGTGACGGCGGCGACATCCTCGCGCGGCACCGACTCCTCGTTGATCGCCTGCTGACTCAGCAGCACCTTGCCGGTGCCGCCACCATCGGTGAGTTCGCCCGGCTCGAGGATGGTCCAATCGAGGCTGGAGCTGGTGATGAACTTCGCCGCGGCGCGCTTCTGCTTGTAATAGTCCTTCATCTCATCATCCATCGAGCGGATCGAAAGCCCGGTGCTGGCGCCGATGGCGGAGATCGACAGGTAGCGCTTCACCCCGGCATTCTCGGCGGCATGCACGGTGCGGCGGGTGCCGATGCGATCGAGTGCGCTGCTTTCGCCGGCGGCCGAGCCCGCAGCGAACACCACGGCGTCGGCGCCTTTCATGGTGGTGGTGAAATCGGCGAGCGGCGATTTGTCGAGATCGAGCACGATGGTCTCGGCGCCACGCTTCACCGTCTCGGCCATGTGCCTGGGGTTGCGGATGGTGGCGACCACCGAGTGGCCGGCGGCGACCAGCTTTTCGACAATCAGGATGCCGGTGCGGCCACTGCCGCCAATGACGATGATGCGCATCTGGTTTCTCTTTGTCTTTCCGTGAGCGTGCAACAAAGCCCGGCTTGCGACAATGGCGCCCGGTCGCCAAAGTCAGGCCATGACGCTCCACACTCCATATGATGGCTCGGCGAAACTATTCCAGATCGGCATCCGCCCGCTCGAGCTGGGTGACTGGATCGAAGTGGACGAGCGGCTCGCGGCCGATCTCGCCGAAAAGGAGCGCGTGGCGGCAACCCACCCGGCGGCGGTGTTCCTGGCTGAGGCGGGGACTGAAGCGGCGCAGGCGGAGGTCCTGCAGCTGCTTGCAGACCATCTCGTCGAACGACATCCAAGCCTATACCGCCGGTCGGCCAGGGGGATCGAGGTCGTGCCGGCCAACCGGTGCGTCTCGCTCGATTCGGAAGTCGAGCCGCTGCGGCTGGCAGCCCAGCTGGTGCAGGAGGACCTGGTGCTGATGCGGCGGGACGCCGCCGGGTGGCGGCTGGTCGCCGCCTCGCTGTCGTTTCCCTCGTCGTGGTCGCTTCGGGATAAGTTCGGGCAACTGTTGCATGATGTGCATGGGCCGGTGCCGGGCTTCGGTCCCACTACGAGAAATGCCCAGCTGATGACCCGCATGTTCGATCACGCGCGGCCCGAAACGCCAATGGTCCGCTGGAACTGGTCGCTCTATGGCGACGACCGGCTGTACCACCCGGAAACCGCCGATCCTGGTGCGCTGCGCTTCGGACCGGGGGAGCGGGCGCAGAGCGTGTTCCTCAGGGTCGAGCGGCAGACGCTGCGACGGTTGCCGCTCAGTGGCGACATGCTGTTCACCATCCGGATCCATGTCGATCCTCTCGCGGCGCTGGAAAAGCATCCGGACGCCGCGTCGATCGCCGCACCACTGATCGACCAACTGGAAGCGCTGACGCCCGAGCAGCTCGACTACAAGGGGCTGACGCTGGAGCGCGGGCGGCTGATCCGGCGGCTGCGGGAAATGCTCGGCCCGTAGCGTTCGGCCCGGCGGAACTCTACGGTAGCAGACGGTGCCGACAGCTGTCGGAGAACCAGGGAGACGATTCGATGACTGGGCGGCAGGTGGTGGTGCACCACGACGATCTGGGGGCGAGCTGGAGCGCCAATATGGCGTTCCTCGAGCTCTGCGAGCAGGGGGTGGTGACCTGCGGCTCGGTGATGGTGCCGTGTCCGTGGTTCCCGCATATGGCGCAGCTGGCGCGCGACAACCCCGAGCTCGATATCGGCGTGCACCTGACGCTGACATCAGAGTTCGACCGCTTCCGCTGGCGGCCGATGACCGGTACCGCCGATAACGGCATGTGCGACGCCGAAGGCTTCATGCCGCGCCGGGTGGCGGAGACGCAGGGTGCCGACCTCGCGGCGGTGGAGGCCGAGCTCAGGGCGCAGATCGATGCGGCGCTCGCGGCCGGCATCGATGTCACCCATCTCGACGCACATATGGGGACGGTCTGGCTGCCCGAGTTCGTCGAGCTCTACGAGCGGCTCGGCGCCGACTACTCGCTGCCGATCTTTTTGCCGGGGCCGCAGGACGCCTGGGTCGAACCGTCAGTGGCGCTCGACCGCGCCTGGGCGCAGGCGGCGGCGCGCGGCAACCCGATCTTCGACGGCGTGGTGTCGACGCCGTTCGGCAACCTCAGCCCGACGGCGGCGGACTATCGCGGCATCCTCGACAGCGCCAAACCGGGGCTGAACTGGGGAGCGTTCCACTTCACCAGGCCGGGGGACATCGCGATGATTTCCGACGACGCGCCGCTGCGGCTCGCCGAGTACGAGCTGTTCCGTTCCGGCGCGGTGGAGACGATGTATGCCGAGCTGGGGCTCGAGCTGGTGGGGATGCGCGGGTTTCGCGAGCAGCTGCGGAGCAAGAACACGTAGCGATCGGTTTGCACGATTTGCTCCACCTACGCGATTTCATCCCTGCGAAAGCAGGGACCCATTTCGCGGCTGGCGCTGGCGGGGCGTTGGGTCCCAGCTTTCGCTGGGATGACACCCGGTGGGGAGGCGAGCTGGTGGGTCATCTCGACCAAGCGTTGTGCTGCTTCGCGGAATGTCGAATCCCCCCACCGCGCTTCGACTAGCCTCGCAAACAGGAGGTGCCTCAAATGAAGTTCGTGTGTCTCGTCTATATCGACAGCGTCGCCATCGGCGCGTTGAGCGAAGCCGAAGGACGGCAGCTGGCCGATGACTCTATCGCTTTCGACTGGGGGCTGCGTGACAGCGGCAAGCTAATCCTGGCGCAGCCGCTCGAGGCGCCGCAGGCGGCGGTGACAGTGCGGCAGCGGGCGGGAAAATTCTCCAGCACCGACGGGCCGTTCGTCGAGGCCAAGGAGCACCTGGGCGGCTTCTTCCTGATCGAAGCGAAGGATATCGATGAAGCGATCGCCCTGGCCAAGACCAGCCCCATCATGCGGGTGGCCAGCGTCGAAGTGCGGCCGGCGCTGGAGCAGGTGGATAGCGTGACCGGGCGCGGGCGGCCGGAGGTGGCATAGGGAAACCCGGCGCTACCGGCTCGGCGCTACGCTTGCCGCGCCGAATGGGCAGCCGGCGCATCGCCGGCCGCAATCGGCTCCGGCTAGACGCCGCAACCCGTCGCGCGGGGTGAGGTTCTCCGGCAGGCGGATCTCGCTTGCCAGTCGCAACGCCATCAGCGTCCGAATGAGCCACCAGCCGAGATCGATCTGCCCACGTTCGAGTCCGAGCCGTGCCGATTCCGGAAAGGCATGATGGTTGCCGTGGAAGGCCTCGCCGAAGGTGATGAGACCGACAGCCGGCAGGTTGTAGCCCTGCACGGCGACGCCATCGACAGCCCAGCCCTGGTGGCCGCGCCGATGCGCGAAATGGCCGACCAGCCAGTGACCGGTAAGCGAGACCGCGACCCGCGCCGCGATCCCCCACACCACCCAGCCCCAGCCGCCGAGGGCGAGGAACAGCAGCGCCCAGGGCAGTTGCTGCAGCATCCAGGTCCGCTCGAGAAACCGGTAGAAGCGGTCATTGGCCGTGCGCGGCTCGATGGTGAAGCGGGGCGGGTGGTCCAGCGCCACGACGCAGTGCATCTGCCACCAGGCATCGATGAGGAACCAGCGGCGATGGGCATAGAGCGGGTGGCAGTCGGTCTGCCGCTGCGCCCAGTCGCGAATGTCATGAGCGTAGACCATCCCGAACGGGCCGGCCATGCCGACCAGCGTCCCGAGATAGACCAGCACGTGTTCGATGACGATGTGGGTCTTGAACGAACGGTGGATCAGCAGCCGGTGCATGCCGACGGAATGGCCGGCGCAGATGGTGATCGCGGTGGTGGCGAGGAACAGCAGCAGCGCGTCGAGGCTGAAGGTCAGCGGCGCGAACGCCAGCGCGATGCCGGTCAGCGACAGGGTCCAGAGGGATTTGTGCGGGGCCCAGCGGACGGTTCCCGCCACAGGGTCGCTCAATGGCTCGGCATACATCCGGCCGGTCGACAGGGCATGCAGCGAATTGGTCATCGTCATGGCGTTTCAGCCTTGCGCGGTTGAGGTATTTAGGCGATGAACTAATTGCCGAAATGCTTAGCAGTGCTTATTTGATTAGGCAATAGGCTAATTACCTAAATGATGGACGAGGCGGATGGACGAGACGATGCCAGGTAAGGTCGACGCGGAGCTGTCCAGCGCCGTCGAGGAAGTGGTCAGTCCCGATGGGGCGTTTCAGCGGGTGTTCGAGGCGCTGGCTTCGGCGCCGCGCCGGCGGATTTTGGCTTATCTGGCGCATACCTCGCTGACCGCGGGCGAGATCGCGGCGCGTTTCAACATGTCAAAACCCTCGATTTCGCAACACCTGAGCGTCCTGGAGGTCGCCGGGCTGATCGCCAAAGAGCGTCGCGGTCAGTTCATCCACTATTCGCTGATCCCCAACAACCTGACCAACACGCTGACCGGCTTCGCTCAGGAAGTCTGCCCGGTGGGCCGGCCGCTGAAGCGCGAAAGCAAGGCGCTGGCAGAGCGCAAAGTTGCCGACGGGACCGAACGCTAAAGGGAGGCAGGGTCCAGGCCCGGGAACATCGACGGGGCGATCGCGGAGGCGAAGGCCAGCCCGATCGCGGGTCACCGGCGTCGAAGTGCGGGCCGGTGCTGGAGCAAATGGATAGTGTAATGGGGCGGGCGGCCGGAGGCGGCGTAGGCCTACTGACTACGTCGGAGCACGTTGCGGCTACGGCTCAGTTCGGAAAGCTATTATGGGCTCAACAGCAGAAAAGCCCGTTGTTCTCCGGAAGTTCATCGTGTGTCGGAAATTCCTCATGGCGTCAGACGGATCAAGTGCATCGAGATTTAGCGCAGAGAAGGTTTTGCGAACAAAGTGGACTGATAGGATTGGCGTAGCAGCCATGTAACCGGTCGAGCGATTCAGCATATCGGAGAGGCAGGTGACGTAGACCTCAGAAAGTGGGCACAGGTTGAACAGATCTCCTGCAAGCCTTAGCGCGACGCTTGCGACGTAGTCTTGGTACAGCTCATTGAACGTACCGACGGGCATGTTGCTTTCTGATAGGGATCCGCTGGCTAGCTGCTTTCGCCTAACGCGGGGAACAATCGAGTCTCCATGCACGCTGACCTTGACGTGTGTGAAGTCGTCGTCGATCTCGAACGAGATGTGCGATCCAATTCGATCTTCGGACGTCCACGATTGCATTTCGGAGATGACCTCGCGAATAGCGCGACCCTCGCCAGCAACCAACCGGCGCGCAAGCTCTGTATCTGCTTCCCATTCAGCGAGCGCTTCCGAGTACGTTGCCGAAGCGCTCATGAAAGCCGCTCGGTCGAGAGCCTTTGCTTCATCGACAGCAGCGATGAGTCGCGCCCTGCGCTTTTCCGAGCCACCTCTCAATGCATCAAGGACTCCGGGTTTGAAGGATTGGAGGGTTACGCAGGCTTGATCCTCGTGGGTTGTCAGCGCCATCGGCTCGCGAGGCTTTGGCTTATTCGCCAATGAGAGCCAGTCGATCCCATTTCTGAGATCCGTGTGGATCGAAACAAGGTTATCCAGATACTCGTCCAGCGCTGCAACGGCATCTGAACTGTCAGACGCGGCTTGAGCCTTGAGCCTGATCTTTCGGTTCCGGTCCGCTTCGCGTTCTGCAGCGCGCATTGCGGCGCCTATCGAGCGCATAGTTCCCCGCCAACCCACGGCCTCCCCCCGTTCTGTGAGCTACCTATCTAGCCACAAGGGCTCGGGACTATCCCGAGCCCTTCTGTCACGCCGCCGTCGATCAAGCCACGCCCGTCATGTGCGCCAAGACCGCCAGCAGCAGCAGGGCCACGATGTTGGTGATCTTGATCATCGGGTTCACCGCCGGGCCGGCGGTGTCCTTGTAGGGGTCGCCGACGGTGTCGCCGGTGACCGAGGCCTTGTGGGCGTCGGAGCCCTTGTAGTGCTTGACGCCGTGGCTGTCGGTGAAGCCGTCTTCAAAGCTCTTCTTGGCGTTGTCCCAGGCGCCGCCGCCGGCAGTCATCGAGATAGCGACGAACAGGCCCGTGACGATGACGCCCATCAGCATGGCGCCCAGCGCCGAGAAGGCGGCGGCGGTGCCGGCGATCCAGTAGATGGCGACGAACACGACGATGGGTGACAGCACCGGCAGCAGCGAGGGGACGATCATTTCCTTGATCGCGGCCTTGGTCAGCATGTCGACCGCCCTGCCGTAATCAGGCTTCTCGGTGCCGGCCATGATGCCCGGCCGCTCCTTGAACTGGCGGCGGACTTCCACCACCACCGACTGGGCGGCGCGGCCCACGGCGGTCATCGACATGCCGCCGAAGAGGAAGGGCAAGAGGCCACCGAACAGCAGGCCGACGACGACATAGGGGTCGGCGAGCGAGAAGGTGAGTGGCCCCAGGCCATAGAAGAATGAGCCTTCCGCGGCATTGGCCGAGAAGAACTGCAGGTCCTGGGTATAGGCGGCGAACAGCACCAGGGCGCCGAGGCCGGCCGAACCGATGGCATAGCCCTTGGTGACGGCCTTGGTGGTGTTGCCGACGGCGTCGAGCGCGTCGGTATTGTGACGCACTTCCTTGTCGAGGCCGGCCATCTCGGCAATGCCGCCGGCATTGTCGGTGACCGGGCCGAAGGCGTCGAGCGCGACGATCATGCCGGCCAGCGCCAGCATGGTGGTAACGGCGAAGGCGATGCCGAACAGGCCCGCGAGGTTATAGGTGACGATGATGCCGATGATGATCACCAGCGCCGGCAGGGCGGTCGATTCCAGCGAGACCGCGAGGCCCTGGATGACGTTGGTGCCATGGCCGGTCACCGATGCTTCGGCGATCGAGTTGACCGGGCGCTTGCCGGTGCCGGTGTAATATTCGGTGATGACGATGATGAGGCCGGTGATGACGAGGCCGGCAACGCCGCACCAGAACAGGTTCCACGGGGTGAACTGTTTGCCGCCTTCGAGGCCGAGCTGCACGTCGAGCCCGCCGAACACCCACATCAGGGTCGGCAGCAGCACGATGAGCGAGAGCACGCCCGTGGCGATGAGGCCCTTGTAGAGGGCGTTCATGATGTTGTTGGAGGCGCCGAGCTTGACGAAATAGGTGCCGATAATCGAGGTGACGACGCAGGCGCCACCAATGGCCAGCGGCAGCACCATGCCGGCGAGCTTGAACGCGTCGGGGAGGACGATCGCTGCCAGCACCATGGTGGCGACCGCGGTCACCACATAGGTTTCGAACAGGTCGGCGGCCATGCCGGCGCAATCGCCGACATTGTCGCCGACGTTGTCGGCAATGGTGGCCGGGTTGCGCGGATCATCCTCGGGGATGCCGGCTTCGACCTTGCCCACCATGTCGCCGCCGACATCCGCACCCTTGGTGAAGATACCGCCGCCGAGACGGGCGAAGATCGAGATCAGCGAGGCGCCGAAGCCAAGCGCTACCAGCGAGTCGATGACGATGCGGCTGGTCGGCTCGATGCCGAGAAACTGGGTGAGCACGATGAAGTAGAGGGTGACGCCGAGGAGGCCGAGACCCGCGACCAGCAGCCCGGTGACCGCACCTGACTTGAAGGCGAGATCGAGGCCGCCGGCCAGCGACTTGGTCGCCGCCTGGGCGACGCGGACGTTGGCGCGGACCGAGACGTTCATGCCGATAAAGCCCGCGGCACCCGACAGGATGGCGCCGATGGCGAAGCCAATCGCGGCATAAATGCCGAGCAGGAAGAAGGCGAGGATCAGGATGACCACGCCGACAATCGCGATAGTGGTGTACTGGCGGCGGAGATAGGCGGAGGCGCCTTCACGCACTGCGGCGGAAATCTCCTGCATGCGGGCCGAACCCGCATCGGCCTTGAGCAGGCCCTGCGTCGTGACGACGCCGTATACGATGGAGAGCAGACCGCACACGACGATCGCCCATAGCAATAGAGTCATAACGAATGTTCCCTCGATGTGACGTCACCGGGGAACGCTCCGTAGTTGCAGCGGCGAACCGCTCCTCCTCGCCCCCCGACGATCGCGTGCGAAACTTGTGCCAAATCGCCGCAGGGGGCGCAATGGGGTTGGGGTGGTGGGGTGTGGGCGGCTCGCCGAGAGGCTGGTGGCTGTGGACCCCCACCCCTGCCCCCTCCCCGCAAGGGGGAGGGAGACCCCTACACCAGCATTTCAGTTTGCGTCTCCCTCCCCCTTGCGGGGAGGGGACAGGGGTGGGGGTCAGCCCGCGCCGGATTGGCAGTCAGGCAGCAGCGTAGCGCGAGGCAGGCTTCGCCAGCGACAGATGCGGCCGCAGCGCCACGCGTCGCGCCGCCCAATCCTCATAGGCAGAGACGGCTTCGAGCGAGGGGATGGTGACCAGTTCGCCGGCATCGAACCCGGCCAGCGCCGCGTCGACCATGGCGTCGGCGTCCATGACGATTTCGGCGGGGAGGCCGGCGCCGCCTGAGATCATCGGGGTGCGGGTATAGCCGGGGAGTACCGCCTGTACCTGGACACCGCTGGGCTTCACGTCGAGGTCGAGGGAGAGCGTGAGGTTCAGCACATAGGCCTTGGAGGCGGCATAGGCCGCGGCAGCCGGGGTGTCGATGAAGGCCATGGCCGAGGCGAGGTTGACGATGGCGCCGTTGCCGCGGGCGGCGAACACCTTGGCGGCGACGGCGGCGAGGCGGGTGAGGGCGACGACGTTGATGTTCAGCATGCTGCTGAGCTCGTCGAGATTACCGGCGCTCAGCGGACCACCGCCGATCAGCCCGGCGGAATTGATCAGCAGCGTGATGGCCGGATCGGCTTCGAGGCGTCGCTCGACGCGGGCGAGGCCCGCGGGTTCGCCGAGGTCGGCGACGATGCGCTCGACCTTGATGCCGTGCGTGCTGGCGAGGCTGGCGGCCAGTTGCTGCAGCTTTTCGGCATTGCGGCCGACCAGCACCAGGTCGTAGCCGCGCTTGGCGAGGCGGTCGGCGTAGATCTCGCCGATGCCCGATGAGGCTCCGGTGATGAGGGCGGTTTGTGCGGCCATGATCGATCTCCTGCAAATGGCGTGACGCCAGTTACATGATGATCATAATTTATCGTCGCAAGGGCGCAGGCTAAGAATCTTTGCCGGCGAGCAGGCCGTCGGCCGCGGCGCTCAGCAGGTCGGCGCTCAATGCGGGGTTGGTGACGGTGCGGGAGAGGGTGAGGGCGCCGACCATGGTGGCGTAGATGGCCATGGCGCCGGGCCGGGTGACGCCGGCGACCTCGACGATCAGGTCGAGATAGGCGGCGATGCCCACCTCGAAGGCCGCGCGTAGCTCCGGGCTGCGGCGCGCCGCGTCCTGCGACAATGCGGCGATGGCGCAGCCTGCCTCGATCGAGTCGCGATGTTCCGGCGAGAGGTAGAAGTGGACCATCGCGGCATAAGGATCGGCGGCGGCCAGTGCGTATTGGCGCAGGCGCTCGGTCGTCTCGGCAAACACCTGGGTCACCGCCTCGGCGGCGAGCGCATCCTTACTGGCAAAATTATTGTAGAAACCGCCATGCGTCAGCCCGGCGGCCTGCATCAGGTCGGCAACTCCGATACCGTCAAAGCCGTGCTTGCGGAATTGGGCGCCGGCGACCTCGACGACATGGGCACGGTTCTTCGTCGCCTGCTCGCGGGAGACTTTCATCGCACGCTCCGGTTTGATGCTGACCGTAATGTAAGAAGCTTGCTCCGCCGCTGCAATGCGGCTTGTTGCTCCTGGCCTTCCCCCATCCACGGTGTCATCCCTGCGAAAGCTGGGACCCAACCATCCACTTGCGCTGCGGCGAGTTGGGTCCCTGCTTTCGCAGGGATGACAGCCGGTGGGTGGGTGTGATCGTAACCTAGCGCCCATGGACCTTCGCCGGGGTGACACCGTGGGTGGGGTAGGTTCGGTGCCCCAGCACAGCGATAGTCTGCGCAAGCTAGCCCAGTTTGGCGAGGGCAGCGGCAAGGGCGTCGGAGTCGCCAGCGATGTGAAGGGTCTTCTGCCGCGCGGTGTCGCCGGCGACCAGCGTTATCGCCGACTTCGGCACGCCGAGCGCCTTGGCCAGCAGCACCAGCACGGCGGCATTGGCCTTGCCCTTGTCCGGCACCGCTTTCACCCGCATCCGGAGCACGGTGGCGCCGTCGTCGCGGGTCTCGAAACCGTCGATGCGGTCGAGGCCGGCATTGGGGGTGACGCGAAGATGGAGCCGGATGCCGTCCGGCAGCAGCTCGAAAGCGGGCTTCACGAGCGCGGATAGAGGTCGGTGCGGAGCTTGACCATCAGCCGCTCGGGATGCTCGACCGCGGTGAAACCATAGCGCTCGTAGAGGCCATGTGCGTCGGCAGTTGCCAGCATGAAGCGGCGCAGGCCCTGCAGGTCGGGATGGGCGATGATGGCGTCCATCAGGCCCTTGCCGAGCCCGAGACCCTGCTGGCCGGGATCGATGAAGACGTCGGCCAGCCAGGCAAAGGTGGCGCGGTCGGTGACGACGCGGGCGAAGCCGACCTGCGCGCCATCGGGGGCATAGAGCCCGAAACTCAGGGCGTTGGCCACCGAACGGGCGACGACGTCACGCGGGACGGCGCCGGCCCAATAGCTCTGTTGGCTCAGGTAGCGATGCACATAGTCAAGGTCGATCCGCTTGGGATCGGTCGAGATCTCATAGCCCTGAGGCAGCATGGCGCGCCGTTCAGAGCGCGCCGACAGCGGCCCGGGCGGCGTAGAAGCCGATGAGGTTCTGCAGGAAGAAGATGATGACGAAGACGATCAGCGGCGACAGGTCGAGCCCGCCCATTGCCGGGATGACGCGGCGGATCGGCTTCAGGATCGGCTCGGTGATCTGGTTCAGCACGCGCCAGATCGAAGCGACGAACTGGTTGCGGGTGTTGATCACGTTGAAGCTGATCAGCCAGCTCATGATGATCATGATCAGGAAGATCCACCAGACGATGTTCAGAATGAAGCTCAGCGTCTGCAGAATGGCAAAGATCATCGGGTGGCCCTCGGGTTCGCCGCCCTATTTAGGGGGCGGAACGCCAGGCGGCAAGCGGGCGCGACGATTTTGCCTTTCAGCGCGGTGGGTTGGCGCTCAGTTGAGCGCCATGCCATCGAGGTGCCCGAGCTTGTCCGGGTTGCGCACGACATAGATGCCGGCAATCTTGCCGTCGACGATCTCGAGCGCGGTGGTCTGCAGCTCGCCATCCGCCTCGAGCGTGACGAAGCCGGGCAGCCCGTTGATGGTGGCGAAACGGACGAGTTGCGACGGCGCACTGGCAAACATCCGCGCCATCCGTTCCATCAACTTCATTACGGCATCGAAGCCGACGATCGGCACCGGGCCGGCCGGACGCTTGCCGCCGCCATCGGCGGTGACGGTGATATCGGCGGCGAGCATCGATTTGAGCATTGCCATATCGCCGGTCTGCGAGGCGGCAAAGAAGGCTTCGGCGAATTCGAGGCCGCGGCGCTGGTCGACGGCGAAGCGCGGCCGCGCCTCGTGCACATGCTGGCGGGCCCGCGCCGCCAGCTGCCGGCAGGCCGCCGGCTCGCGATCGATGGCGGTCGCCACCTCCTCGAACTCCATGCCGAACACATCATGCAGCAGGAAGGCGGCGCGCTCGAGCGGCGAGAGCCGCTCCAGCGCGAGGAGGAGGGGCAAGGTGACGTCCTCGGCCATGTCAGCCTCGCTCTCGACCACCGGGTCGGGGAGCCAGGGGCCGATATAGGTCTCGCGCTTGCGGCGGGAGGATTTCAGTACATCGAGGCAGAGCCGGGTGACGACACGCACCAGGAAGGCCTCGGCATTGTCGATCTCGGAGCGGTCGGTCGTGTGCCAGCGCAGGAACGCGTCCTGCACCACATCCTCGGCATCGGCGACCGAGCCGAGCATGCGGTAGGCCACCCGGGTGAGGCGGGGCCGATGGGGTTCGAAACTGATGGCCGCATCGGCCCGCCCGGCATCCATGTTATGCCGCCACCTTGATGATCGCCGAACGCGGCGGGTTCACCCGGAAACCGGCATTGATGCGGTTCCAGGTATTGATGTTGCCGATCAACAGGGTGAGGACGACCTGCTCGGCCTCGCTGAACTCTGCCGCCACCAGCTCATAGGCCGCGTCAGCGGTATGATCGAGCCGGGTCAGCGCCTCGGTCCAGGCGAGAGCGGCGCGCTCGCGCGGGGTGAAATGCAGCGCCTCGCGCCAGGCATCGAGCAGGTAGATGCGCATTTCGGTTTCACCGTCCTGGCGGGCTTCCTGGCTGTGCATGACGAGGCACACGGCGCAGCCGTTGATCTGGCTGGCGCGGATCTTCACCAGATGCGCCAGGGTCGGCTCGAGGCCGACATCGGGCACGGCCTGACTGTAGTCGATCAGCGGCTGAATCAGGTCCATCCGGGCGTAGGGGTTGATGCGCTTGGTCATCATTGTCTCCATGTCATTGTGATGCTCACGACAACAAGACGACCTGGCCCCCGGCCGGTGTGACATCGACCTCAGATTTTTTGGCTGGCGCGGCTTGGACGCCAGGTGAAGAGGCGGAACACGTAGACGCCCACGACGGCGATCAGCACCACCCAGGTCAGCGGGTCGAGCCAGCTTTCGACCAGGTGGTAGTGCTCATGTAGCAGGTACCCGGCCCCGACCAGCACGCTGTTCCAGATCAGCATGCCGATGGCCGAGAACAGCGCGAAGGTGGGAAAGTTCATCTTCGCCAGCCCGGCGGGAACCGAGATCAGGGTGCGAAGGATCGGGAACAGCCGGCCGACGAGGACGATCGGCTTGCCCCAGCGCTCGAAGATGCGGGCGGCATAATCGATCTCGTCGGCATTGAAGGCGAACCAGCGGCCGATATGGTCGGCCAGCCACTTGACCCGTTCGAGACCGAACAGCCGGCCGACGAAGTACCAGGGCAGCATGCCGATCAGCGAGCCGAGGGTGGCAGCGAGGATCACGCCGAAGACATTGAGGTGACCCTCTCCCGCGGCAAAGCCGGCGAACGGCACGATCAGCTCGGACGGGATCGGCGGGAACACCGCCTCGAGCAACATCAGCAGGGCGATCCCGACATAGCCGAGGTCGGTGATGATCTGGGTGATCCAGGTGGCCATGGTGCTCCAGTCGCAGTGTTCGGTCAGAAATCCCGCTTACCAAAGAACGCGGTAATGTCGAAGCAGATCACCTGCTTCTTGCGCCCTTTGACGATGGTCAGCAGGTCATAGGCCTTGTTGCCTTTGGTGATGAGCGCCTGGTCGGTGCGCTTCCAGCCGGGGCGGTTGGCCGCCAGCCACTGGTACTCGGAGCGGACGCCCTCGAGTTCGCCCTTGGCGCCGGTGATGCGGAAGCTTTCGGCGGCCTTGGCAACCGGGCAGTTGATCGGCTTCAGCCGAACCTTGGCCTCGGCCGACGAAACCGAGGCCAGTGCTGCAACAAGTGCAATCGACGCGAGTAATGCCATCCGCTTCAACATGTCGGGTCCCCCAAAATCCTCGGGAAACCTGTAGCACGTTGTAATGACGGAACAATACGGGCGGCCGAGGTTCGGCCGCCCTATTGGATCAGCTGGCCTTGGCGGCGCGCATCATGCGCTTGCGATCGTTGGGGTCGAGCCAGATCTTGCGCAGGCGGATGGATTTGGGCGTCACTTCGACATACTCGTCGTCGGCGATATAGCCGAGCGACTGCTCGAGGGTGAGCTTCTTGGGCGGCGTGAGGCGAACCGCTTCATCCTTCGAAGTGGTGCGGATGTTGGTCAGCTGTTTGCCCTTCAGCGCGTTGACCTCGAGGTCGTTCTCGCGGGCGTGCTCGCCGATGATCATGCCCTCGTAGATGTCGACGCCGGCATCGATCATGATCGGGCCGCGCTCCTCGAGGTTCCACAGCGCATAGGTCACGGCCTGGCCGGTGCCGTTGGAGATCAGCACACCAGTGCGGCGGCCCGGCAGGGCGCCCTTGAACGGCTGATACTCGTGGAACAGCCGGTTGAAGATGGCGGTGCCGCGGGTATCGGACAAGAGTTCCGGCTGGTAGCCGATCAGCGAGCGGGTCGGCACGTAAAAGCGCAGGCGCTGGCGGCCGACGCCCGAGGGGCGCATGTCGACCAGGTCGCCCTTGCGCTCGGTCAGCTTCTGCACCACGACGCCGCTATGCTCGTCATCGACATCGATGATCACTTCTTCGATCGGCTCGAGCTTCTGGCCGTTCTCCTCGCGGATGACGACGCGCGGGCGGCCGATGGTGAGCTCAAAACCCTCGCGGCGCATGTTTTCGATCAGCACGGCGAGCTGCAGTTCACCGCGGCCGGCGACTTCGAACGAGTCGTTGTCATCGCCTTCGGTGATCTTGATCGCGACGTTGCCTTCGGCTTCACGCAAGAGGCGCTCGCGGATGACGCGCGACTGCACCTTGTCGCCTTCGCGGCCGGCCAGCGGGCCGTCATTGATGCGGAAGGTGACCGACAGGGTCGGCGGATCGATCGGTTTGGACGGCAGCGGCACCGTCACCGACGGGTTGACCAGCGTATCGGCGACGGTCGAGGTCTCGAGCCCGGCAATGGCGACGATGTCGCCGGCTTCGGCGATATCGATCGGGGTGCGTTCGAGGCCGCGGAAGGCCAGCACTTTCGAAACGCGGCCCTTCTCGACGATCTTGCCGTCGCGGCCGAGCGAGTGGATCGGGTCGCCGGCCTTGACCGTACCCGAGGTGATGCGCCCGGTGAGGATGCGGCCGAGGAACGGGTTGCGCTCGATGGTGGTGACCAGCATGCGGAACGGGCCCTCTTCCACCTTCGGCGCGGGCACATATTCGAGCACTTTGTCGAGCAGCGGGGCCAGCGAGTCCTTGGGGCCTTCCGGCTTTTCGGACATCCAACCGAGCTTGGCGGCGCCGTAGAGCACCGGGAAATCGAGCTGCTCGGGGGTCGCGTCGAGCGCGATGAACAGATCGAAGATTTCTTCGAGCACCTCGAGGTGGCGCTCGTCGGGGCGGTCGATCTTGTTGATCGCAACGATCGGGCGGAGCCCCTGGGCCAAAGCCTTGCCGAGCACGAACTTGGTCTGCGGCATCGGGCCTTCGGCCGCGTCGACGAGGATCACCACGCCATCGACCATCGACAGGATGCGCTCAACCTCGCCGCCGAAGTCGGCGTGGCCGGGGGTGTCGACGATGTTGATGCGGGTATCCTTCCAGACCAGCGAAGTCACCTTCGCCAGAATGGTGATGCCGCGCTCGCGCTCGAGGTCATTGCTGTCCATGGCGCGCTCTTCAACGCGCTGGTTCTCGCGGAACGAACCGGACTGCTTGAGCAGGACGTCGATCATGGTGGTCTTGCCATGGTCAACGTGAGCAATGATTGCGATGTTACGCAAAGACATGAGGGGCGGCCGATCGGATGTTCAGGAGATTAGTCGCGCCCCATATCGGACAAGGGTCACATTCTCAAGACAATTCGCCGAATAGCTGGTTTGCGGCCTCACCCGAGGGGTGAGGGCGCCCCCCGGTTACCCAGCGCTGTTGCGCCCGGAAAGCACCCTCGCATGCACGACGAACGGACTGCCGTCAGATCGACGCAGTTGCTATTTTTTCAGCGATCGCGGTTTGTCGCCCGACTGGTAGAGGCCGAGGCCAAAGCCATCCGGATCCAGAAAGTCGGCGCTCCAGCCGCCGGGCGCCTCGCTGACCGGAGTGACGATGGTGACGCCGTGGGCGACCAGTGCGGCCACCACATCGTCGATGCCGCCTTCGGCGAGATCGAAGATCAGCGCCGGCGAGCTGCCGCGCGAGCCTTCCATTTGAAAGAAGATGATGTCGAGGCCCTGATCGAGCGAACCCTGCAGCCAATAGGGCTCGGCGCCCTCCATGCGGGTGAGTTCGATGCCGAGCGTCTCGTTGTAGAAGCGCTCGGTCCTGATGATGTCGGCAACATAGTAGACGATGCTGGCGCGGTGCGGTTTGGGGATCATGGGTTCAGCTCCTGATGAGTGGTTACATCAATGGTTGCCGCCATCAGGCGGGATGTGAGCAAGGCGCCAAAATATTCCCGGCAGCGCACAGTGTCTTTGACTCGTCGCGCTTTCGAACCGGAAAAGTCTGCAACTTTTCCTGAAAACGCTCTAGGTCGGCGCCCGCCGCACGATGAACAGGTGCCCATCCGGATCGTGCGAGGCGAAGACGCCGCCCTCGCGCAGCAGCGCCGGCAGCAGCGCGTCGCGGATGCGGCCATAGGCGAGGTTGAGGCCAAGGCCGGGCGTGCCTTCGGGCAGCGCCAGACCGGCGGCGCGCAGCCGCTTGCCGAGGGTGGAGATGCGTTGGCGCAGCGTCACGTCGTCGAGCCGTAGCAGGTAGGCGATCTCGCGACGGTCGTGGCCGCTGAGCGCCAGGGCGGCGACCGATTTCAGCGCCGGCGGCAAGCTCGCCAGCAGGGCGCTGATCGGGGTCTCGTCGGCGACCGGCTGCGGGTGGCGCGCCGCCTGCCAGGCGCTGTCGCGGAGCCGGCTGCGGGTCGCCCCACGCGCTGCCATCCTGACCTTGTTGCGCATCACCCCGACCAGCCAGCGCCGATGCTCGGGTCGGGTGAAATCGGCGCGGCCGACGCGGATCGCCTCGATCAGCGCATCCTGCAGCAGATCATCGGCGTCGGCGGGCACGCGGCTGCAGCGGCGGGCGAGAGCGAGAAGCTGGTCATAGGCCGCCTGTCGCATCGGCTGGCGTCAGGAGACGCGGCGGAGCTTGGGCCGCTGCTGGCTTTCCTCGGCCAGCATTTCAGCGACGGCCTGGGCGCTGACCGGCGGCGAGAACAGGAAGCCCTGCACTTCGTTGCAGCCCTGGTCGCGCACGGCGCTTAGCTGTTCCTCGGTCTCGATGCCTTCGGCCGTGGTCGACATGCCCAGCGACTGGCCGAGCCCGATCACCGCCTTGATGATGGCGAGGCTGTCACCCTTCGACTTCAGGTCGCGCATGAATGAGCGGTCGATCTTGATCTTGTCGAAGGGGAAGCTGCGCAGGTAGCTCAGCGAGGAATAGCCGGTGCCGAAATCATCCATCGAGATGCGGACGCCCAGCGCCCTGAGCTTGTGCAGCGTCTTGAGGGTGGGCTCGTTGTCCGAGAGCAGCAGCGACTCGGTGATCTCGAGCTCGAGCCGGGTCGGCGGCAGGCCGGTGTCGCGCAAAGCCGCCTCGACCGTCTCGTAGAGCCGCTTGTTCTTGAACTGCACCGGCGAGAGGTTGACCGCGACGCGGACCCCCAGTGGCCAGGTCGCAGCGGTGCGGCAGGCCTCACGCAGCACCCACTCGCCGATCTGGACGATCAGCCCGGTTTCCTCGGCGATGGGGATGAACTCGGTGGGCGAGATGGTGCCGCGATCGGCGGTATCCCAGCGCAGCAGCGCCTCGAGGCAGGTGATACGGTTCTCCTTCAGCCCCACCAGCGGCTGGAACACCAGGCGCAACTCGCCCTTGGCGAGCGCCAGGCGGAGACCGGCTTCGATAGTGCGCCGCTTCTGGATCGCCGCATCCATGCCGGATTCGAAGAAGTGGTAGGTCGAGCGCCCTTCGTTCTTGGCCTTGTAGAGCGCCAGGTCGGCGTTCTTCATCAGGATTTCGGAAGTTTCGCCGTCCTGTGGCGCCATGGCGATGCCGACCGAGGTGCCGATCACCAGCTGGTGGCCATCGATGGTGAACGGGTTGGCCATCGCCTTGACAATGCGCTCGGCGATCGCGGCGGCTTCCGCCGGATTGTCGACGCCGCGCAAGAGGAGCGCGAACTCGTCGCCGCCGAGGCGAGCGAGCAGGTCGTTCTCGCGCGTGGCGCCCCACAGGCGGGCCGAAACCTGCTGCAGCAGCTTGTCGCCGAGCGAGTGGCCGAGCGTATCGTTGACTGCCTTGAAGTGGTCGAGGTCGATGCAGAGCACCGCGATGTGCTCGCCGCGGGCGAGGCCCGGCTCGGCCGCTGCCATTTCCTCGAGGAACTGTACGCGGTTGGGCAACTGGGTCAGCGCGTCGTGGCGGGCAAGATGGCGGATCCGCTCTTCCTGCTGGCGCTGCTCGGTGATGTCCTCGTGCGTAGTGACCCAGCCGCCATCCTTCATCGGATGGTGCTGCATCATGATGGTGCGGCCATTGAGCTCGTGGATGTTCTTGCCGTACTCGCCGCGCGAGATCACCTCGCGGCGCCAGCGGATATAGTCCTCGCGGTTGGCGCCGGCCTGCATGCCCTCGTCGAACAGGTGGCCGAGAATGTCGTCGAGCTGCGTGCCTGGCTTCAACAGATGCTCGGGCAGGTTGTAGATGCGCTGGTAGGGCTGGTTGCAGATCACCAGGCGACCCTTGGGGTCGTACATGCAGAGGCCCTGGCTGATATTGTTGACCGCTGCGTCGAGCCGGATGTTCTGGCGCTCGAGTTCGCGCTTGCGCTTCTGGATGATCTCCGAGGAGGCGATCTCCTCGGTGACATCCTCATGGGTGACGACCCAGCCGAGCCCGGGTGAGTAGGCGTGTGCCGTCTCCAGCCAGCGCTCGCCGGCAACGCGTTCGCGCACCTTGGAGCGGGCGCCGCCGCGATTGGCCAACAGCTCGGCTTTATAGGTTCGGAGGAACTCTTCGGGCGACTGGTCGGGATGATTGCCCATCTCGGACGACAGCTTCACCACCGCTTCGAGCGTCATGCCCTTGCGGACGCGGCGGGCGGAGAAGCCGTAAATGTCGAGATAGTGCTGGTTGAACATCACCAGCTTGAACTGCGCCGACCAGACGCAGAAGCCGTAGGGGACCGACTGCAGCGCCGCGTCGAGCAGCAACGCGTCGGCGGCCTTACGATCGGAATCGGCAGCTAGCGCCTTCACTTCTGATCAGGCCCCTCAAATCCCCACAATCCAGCGCGGAACGCTAGCGAAGGGCAGTTAAGATGGTTTTAAGCCGGCAACCGGCTATTCCAATCCGACCTTCAGCATTTCGATCTCGGCCTTCAGCTTCTGGATCTCGAGTTCGTAGAGCCGGGCGCAGTTGAGCCGGGTCGGCGCCTCGCCGAGCGGAATGATGACGCGGGCATAGGCGACGGCGCTCTGGCGCGTGTCGCCGTTATCGATGCCGTAGTTGGAATCGTTGTCGTAAGCGCTGGAGAGGTCGCCACCGGCCACGCCGAGGTCGAGGTAGCCGCCCGAGGAGTTGATCGACTGGCTGCAGCGCACCCCTTCGGCCGTGGTGATCGAGTCCTCACCGCCGGGACCGACAGGCGGGGGCGGCAGCATCAGCCCGTCAGCTGCCGCGGCCGGCCATACGGCCAACATAGAGACCGCACACACGCGGCAGAATCGGGCCATCGAGCGAGGCAGGCTGGATGCAGAGAGCAATCTTCCTCTCCTTTACTTTGGGGTCGATATCGAAGCTGAAGATGATCTGGCGCGAGATGCCCGGGCCCATGGTGATCCTGGGGTAGTTGACCTTCGCGCCAGCGGCCGGGGTCTGGTAGTCGGGTTGCATTGGAATGACGTCGAAGGTCATCTTCTGTTTGTAGGGATTGCCGACCACCAGCCGGAAGGCCTTGCGGTCGGATGGGGTGACGCCGGTCTTTTCCAGCGGGCTGAGCGATTGCGCGGCGGCCGGAGCCGCGAGCCCCAGCCCGAGCAGCAGGGCGAGCAGCGGGACGAGGTGGGCGACCTTCAGGGATGACATGTGACGACGGTCCTCGTGCGGTAGTGGCCGGCCGGAAAACCGGCGGTGTTGGTGACGCGGTTGTGCATCACGATGGTGACGGTGACGATGCCGAGCAGGCCGGTGGGGAAGCTGCTGGCACCGGCGGTGTACGGCTGGGTCTTAATCGGGACCAGATTGAGCACGCCAGCGGTATAGGCAACTTCGGGCGTGCTGGTGCCGAAGCTATAGCCGGCGGGCTGCTGCACCAAAGTCGGGGCGCCAACATCGATGGTGACGCCGCTGAGCAGCGGCAGAATCGTCGTGAGCGTTGCGGCACTGCCGCTGCCCAGTTGCGAGCCCAGCTGCGTGTTGTTGCCAACGGCCATGCCGAGCGCGCCGTTATTGGTGATCGACAAGGTGCAGGCCAGCGCCGGCAATGGCGCCAGCGCCGCCGCAAGCGATGCGAGCAGCCTCAGAACTCTGCCGTGGGCGTGCATGTGACGGTGGTCTTGGTTTGGTAAGTCCCGAGCGGGAAGCCGTTGGCGGTGTTGGTGATCCGGTTGTTGACGTTGAGGATGGCCGCCAGCAGTGTCGTGGCGGGCTTGCTGGTGCCGACATTGGTGAAGGTCTGACTGACGCCGCTGAGCGTGCCGACGCCCTGGTAGGAGACCTGGAGCACCTCGCTCGCCGCGTTGTAGCCGCCGGCCTGGGCGGTTCGGGTTGGCGCGCTGACATTGATGAAGTTGCTGCCGGTGGCGCGAATGGTGACCGTCCCGGCGGTGCCATAGGGCGTCGACGAGGTCAGGATCGTGCCGCCGCTGGTGAGATCGATGCCCAGGGCGCCATTGGTGTGTCCCTCGATCGAGCAACTGGTGAGCACGTCGCCGTCGAAGAAGACGTCCTCGGCGACGGCCGGTGCGGCGAAGGGCAGGATCGCCAGGACGCCAAGAACCCTCAACACAAGTACACGCATGGAAATACTCCTGATACGCATTGGTACATGCGGATCAGTGTCAGTATCTTATGGTTAACGAGTACTAAATTCCGAACTGATTAGGCGTTAGTGCGCAAATCAGTACAGTCGCGACGCGCGCAAGGCGAAGGAATGCTTGTGCCGATACCGCGCACAAACGCGCATGGGCATACGTGGCGGGTGAGAGGCTGGACGCCTGGAGGCGAACTGCCGTTGGGGTAACACTCAGGCGCCGGCGCGGGCTGACCCCCACCCTTGATCCCTCCCCCTGAGAAGGGGGCGGGAGACGTCTGCCTCAATGCCGGTGCCTTGGTCTCCCTCCCCATGTTTAGTTTAGGGGGAGGGGACAGGGGTGGGGGTCAGCTCGCACCGGGTCTGCGGCTCAGCGGCTCAGGCCCGCTTCACCATCACGTAGTCGCTGAACTGATACGGCCCCATCTGCACCGGCACGTGCTGTTCGACCGCAAAGCCCTGTGCGCGGTAGAAGGCGATGGCGGCGGCGTTGCCGTCGTTGACGTAAAGCGCGACGGGCAATTCGGGGCCAAAATGCGCGCGGGCGGTAGCGATCAGCGCCTTGCCGAGCCCCAGCCCGCGGGTTTCGGCGAGCAAATAGAGCTTCTTGATCCAGACCTGGCCATCGGCGCGATAGGCCGAGGCGAAACCGACGTCGCGGCCGTCATGGGTGACGAGCCAGTACTGGTGGCCGCGCTCGGCGATATCGGCCTCGAGCGTCTCGAGCGCATAGATCTCGGCGAGCATGCCGGGGATGCGGTCGGCCGGCAGGATGCCGGCAAAGGCCTCGGGCCAGATGCGATAAGCGAGCGCCGCGACCCGCGGCAGGGCATCGGCGGCGATCGGGAAAATCAGCGACGTGGACATGCCCCGTTGTGGCGCGCCGACGCTGCGGCTGGCAAGCGGGCTAGCTGGCGATCTCGCTGCGCATGCTGGTGGAGTCGCCCCAGGTGGAGAGCCAGATCAGCGATTCCGTAGCGAGGCCGATGAGCGGCAGGGTCACGGCGCGCACCAGGCCGCGCCGCGGCTGGTGGTCGACCGCGTGCTGCAGATGCGCCAGCTCCTGCGCCTGGATCGAGCCGATCAGGTCGTGCAGCGGCCGGTCGCGGTCGCGCAGAAAGGCGATCTGGTCTTCGAGGTGCCGATGCACGGTCGCCTCGACGGCTTCGGTGCAGACCCAGATCATGTTGCGTCCCATGAGGGCAGTGACGAAGCCGAGGACGTAGCCGCCAAGACTCCAGAACGCCATGACCCGGCAGGGCCTTGCCTCGCGCGCCGGCATGGCCTCGAGGAACAGCCGGCAGTGTTCGATCTCGTCATCCCGCATTTCGGTCAGCGCCGGCACGATGTCGGGATAGAGCTGCCGGGCCAGGGCGAGCTGGGCATCGTAGATGCGGATGGCGCCGAACTCGCCGGCATGATTGACCTTCAGGATGCGCCTGACGGTCAGCGCAGCCGATCGCGGTTCCCAAAACGCCATGCCGAAGTCCGTCTCCTTTGCCGCCCCCGTTGGCCGCAACCTCGGGAGATGATAGGCAACAGCCAACCTCGTTGGAAAGCGCCATGCCAAGTTTCGTCCCCGACCTGCCGGTGCTGCTCGGCTTTGCCGTCGCCACCTTCGTGCTGATGATCACGCCCGGGCCCGACATGGCGCTGCAGATGAGCCGCGCCATCAACTATGGCCGGGCGCATGGGCTGGCCGCGATGTTCGGGGCGATGACCGGCATCATGGTGCATACGACGCTGGTCGCCTTCGGCATCTCGGTGCTGATCCTCGCTGCGCCGCCACTGTTCATGGCGCTGAAGATCGCCGGCGCCGTCTACCTGATCTGGCTGGCCTGGCAGGCCATCGCGCATGGCGGTGGGTTGCGGCTCACCGAAGCGGCGAAGAAAGTCCCGACGCTGTGGCAGAGCTTTGCCACCGGGCTCGGCATTAACCTGCTCAACCCCAAGGTGGTGCTGTTCTTCGTGACCTTCCTGCCGCAATTCGTCGAGGCGCATGACCCGGCCGCCGCAGGCAAGCTCCTGTTCCTCGGCGCGCAGTTCGTGGTGCTGTCGATCCCGCTCGGCTTCCTGATCGTGTTTGCCGCCGAAAAGCTGGCCGACGCCTTCAAGCGCAGCAAATGGGTCGAGCGGGCGCTCAACTGGAGCTTCGCCGCGATCTTCACCGCCTTCGCCGCGACTATCCTCACTGCACAGGCGCGGCACTAGAAACGGTCCCAATGAACTATTCCCACGCCTTCCATGCTGGAAACTTCGCCGATGTGATGAAGCATCTCATCGTCACCCGGCTGGTCGAGTACCTGAAGAAGAAGGATGCGGCGTTCCGGGTGATCGATACCCATGCCGGGATCGGCAAGTACGACCTGACTGGCGCGATCGCCAAGCGCTCGCCGGAATGGGCTGATGGCATCGGCAAGCTGCTGCAGGGCGGCCTGCCGCAGAAGGCGCAGGTGCTGGCCGAACCCTATCTCAAGGTGATAGCCGAGCTGAACCCCAACGATAAGCTCGAGACCTACCCCGGCTCACCGCTGCTGGTCCGAAAACTGTTCCGGCCGCAGGACCGGCTGTCGGCGCTGGAGCTGCACCCCGAATATGCCGAGCGGCTGGGCAAGCTGTTCGAGGGCGACGTACAGGTGCGGGTGATCCATCTCGATGGCTGGCTGTCGCTCAACGCCCATGTGCCGCCCAAGGAGAAGCGCGGCCTGGTGCTGGTCGACCCGCCATTCGAGGAGCGCGGCGAGTTCGAACGGCTGGTCGATGGGCTGGTCAAGGCGCATGGCAAGTTCGCGACCGGCGTCTACGCGCTGTGGTACCCGCTGAAGGACACCCGCGCCGTGCACGATTTCATCTCGGCGCTGCGCGATACCGGCATCCAGAGGATGCTGAGGGCCGAACTCAGCATCCGCCCGGCCTCCAACCCGCCGCGGCTGCATGGCTCGGGGATGATCCTCGTCAACCCACCCTTCACGCTCGAGGGCGAGTTGCGCATCCTGCTGCCGGCGCTGGCGCAACTGCTCGGCGACCCTGGCCAGGGCCGGCACAAGCTCGAATGGCTGCGCGGCGAGGACTGATCAGTAGTCGACGCTGTCGACCAGCTCGAAACTGGTCAGCTGCGGCGCATTGATCAGGCCGCGCGCCTCAGCACCGACCCACATCTGTTTGAGCGCCGCCGCCATCCGCTGCGCAGCCTCTTCCGTCGCGAACTCGAGATCGATCATCACGTGGTTGGGGTCGTCCGCCCGCCGGCCGACCCGGTGCCGCACCACGCCCATCTGGCGGCGGCCAAGCGGGTCGCTGTCGAAGCCGTTACGGCGCCACGCCTCGTAGTCGGGAACCGAATGCTCGATATGCAGAAGGTACATCGCGTTCTCCTCAGCTGGAGCGCCTCAGGAAAAGGTGCAGCTCTCAGAGCTCGAACTCATAATAGACCATCTTCTCGCCCTTGCCGCCGACCTTGATGTAGAGGCCGTTGGCCTCAAGGTTGTCGAGCTCGGTGCCGAGCCAGGCTTCGCGGCAGCCGAGCTCGCGGCCCCAGGCGAACATCGCTTCGACCATCCGGGTGGCGATGCCCTGGCGCAGATGGGTCGAGGCAGTGCCGACCTCGTCGACATAGAGCTCGGTGAGCTTGTCGGGGTGGCGGTGGATGACCGCGGCGCACTGGCCGACCACCACGCCATTGTCGAGGGCGAGCAGCATCAGGTGGCCGGGCTCGAGCAGGTAGGCTTCGAGCCGCTCGGGATGGATCGGCTCGTCGAACACGTCCGGCGCGATCTCGGCAAAATCGAGCTCGTCGCCGGGTTGCATGCGCTTCAATTGGATAGCCATCGGCTGGACTCCTTGCTGGGAGGCGTCACCGATTGGGGATCGGATCAGAGGTGCCATGGGGCACCGCGCCGGGATTGCCGCGTATTGTCCGCGGCAGACCGATCCTAGACGGGGTTTGGCACCCCGCCAAGCCGTCAGGCCGTGAGCGCGTCGCGCTCTTTCTTGGTCAGCCGCTCGGTTTCGCTCTTCAGCTGCCCGCAGGCGGCGAAGATATCGCGGCCGCGCGGGGTGCGGACGGGGCTCGCATAGCCGGCATTGTTGACGATGTCGGCGAAGCGCTCGATGCGCGACGAGCTCGAGCAATCGTAATTGGTGCCCGGCCAGGGGTTGAACGGGATCAGGTTGATCTTGGCCGGGATGCCGGCGAGCAGCCGCACCAGCTCGCGCGCGTCGGCGTCGGAATCGTTGATGTCCTTGAGCATCACATATTCGAAGGTGATGCGGCGGGCATTGGAAAGGCCGGGGTAGTCGCGGCAGGCCTGGATCAGCTCTTTGAGCGGATACTTCTTGTTGATCGGCACCAGCATATCGCGCAGCTCGTCGCGCACCGCGTGCAGCGAGATCGCCAGCATGACGCCGATCTCGCGGCCGGTCGGCTCGATGAACGGCACGACGCCCGAGGTCGAGAGGGTGATGCGGCGCTTCGACAGCGAAATGCCGGCTTCGTCGGAAGCGATCAGCAGCGCCTGCTTGACGTTGTCGTAATTGTAGAGCGGCTCACCCATGCCCATCATCACCACATTGGTGATGGCGCGGCTGTCGCCTTCCGAACCACCCGAGCCGCGCGGCGCCGGCACCAGGCCACCGTCATTGGGGCGCACGCCGCCGGGGAAATCGCCCAGCCGCTCGCGCGCCATCAGGATCTGGCCGAGGATCTCGCCGGCGGTGAGGTTGCGCACCAGCTTCTGCGTGCCGGTGTGGCAGAACGAGCAGGTGAGGGTGCAGCCGACCTGGGAAGACACGCACAGGGTCCCGCGATCTTCCTCGGGGATGTAGACGGTCTCGACTTCGACGGGCGGCAGCAGCGGGTTCTTGGGATCGCGGAAGCGGAACAGCCACTTGCGGGTGCCATCGATCGAGACCTGTTCGGTGACGATCTCGGGGCGGTCGAGCAGGAAGGTGTCGGCGAGCTTCTGGCGGAACCCCTTCTGGATGTTGGTCATCCGGTCGAAGTCGGTGACGCCGTTGTGGTAGATCCAGTTCCACAGCTGGCTGGCGCGCATTTTCGCTTCGCGCTCGTCGAGGCCGATGGCCATCAAGGTATCGCGCAGCTCGGGCTTCATCAGGCCGACCAGCGACGTCCGCCCGGATTTCGGGCGCTCGGCATGGGCGTGATGATCGAGGTCGAGGGCGATACTCATGGTGCGGGCGGCTCTCTCAGCGTGCGCGATTGGGCGCGGCCTGTAACATAGTACCAGAGTTTGCGCAAAACACGGGGGTGGGAGGCTGGCTTGCGTGGCGTGGGCGGCGGGTCTTCATCGTCATCGCGGCTGTGGCCATCCCCACCCTTGATCCCTCCCCACAAGGGGGAGGGAGACGCGTGCTGAGGCGTCTCGGCTCCTTCGTCTCCCTCCCCCTTGTGGGGAGGGCAGCAGAGCTTGTGAGCGAAGCGAACTAGCGTCGCTGGGTGGGGGTAGGACAAGTGCGCCGGGTCAGGCGCTCCATAACGAAGGATCAGCCGGTGCAGCCTTCGATGGCGCGGCTGGCGGCGGTGGCGCCTGAGAGCGAGAACGTCTCGACGATGCGGATGCCCTTGTCGCTGGTACCCTCGATGACCACCGAGGAGCCGGCGCGCAGCGCGCCCGCCAGGTTGTCGTTCTGGTTGGGATCAAGCAGCCAGGCGGCGTCCTTGTCGGTGAACAGCTCGAAGGTCTGGCCGCTGACCGTGGCGGTCGCCGGGGTGTCGGGCGCAAAGATGAAGCCGGCGACGAGGTTCAGCTCGTTGCGCACGCTCTCGGACGGGCGGTTGGTCAGGTAGAGCCAGGCTTCGGTGAATTCGTCGGGGCTGGGCGAAACCTCGGTGGGCTTACTCAGCGCGAAACAGACCGGGCCGGTCGACTCGGTGGCGGTGTAGGCGGTCCAATCGCGAAATTCGCCGAGCAGCTTCACCGACTGCGCCATGGCAGCGCCCGACAAGGCGGGGACAAGCACCGTGGCGATGACAGCGAGAGCGCGGAATTTCATAGGCGGGCCTCAGAGGTTCGGCGGTTGGTAGCAGGCAAAGCCTGATGGCATCAATCGCCGAACGTTCGGAAGGGCGGTAAGTTCGCGCCCTCGTGTCGAGCCTGGTATCAGGTACAGGCCTTGCTGATCTCGCCGAGGGCGGCGGTGACGCCCGACAGGCTGTAGCTGTCCGACATCTTGTTGCCCTTCTGCGAGGTGCCGTTGACGGTGAGCTTGGTGCCCGCCTTCAGCGCTTCGACGAAGGTCGCCTCGTCGGCCTCGACGGCGAGCCAGGCAGCCTCACCCTCGGTGACCATCGGGAAGGTCTTGCCGTCGACGGTGGCGGTGACGTTGGCATTGCTGGGGTGGAACGGGTAGCCGACCTGCGTCTGCACTTCGTTCTTGGTGCCGAGGCCCTTCCTATTGATCACCAGGAAGTGGATCGGGCTGCGCCGCACCGGGCTGCCGTTCACTTCCTTGGGGCTCCAGTCATCCGGCTGGGCCGAGATGTAGCACATGGCGCCATTGGCATCGGCGCCGGTCCAGGCGGTCCACGCCTTGAAGGTGCCCAGCTGTTTGATTTCCTGTGCGCCGGCAGGCGCAGCCGCCAGTGCGACAAAGACACTTCCGGCAACCAGAGCAGCCAGTGCCAAACGAGATGATGTCATCGCCCTAACATCCTTGAAGTTGCGCAACCAGCACCCGAGCATGGTGCCACGGCATGGTTACCAAGGTCTCAAACCGGCCGCGCATTTTGACTTAGTGGCGACCTTAGCGGCAATCGTGTCGGCAATTTGACGTGCCAAATCGCCGAAAATCCTGTTTGGGCCCGCATGGTGAAGGAAGCGTTAACGCCGACCCGTGCGTCAGGCGGCCAGCGGGTAGCTCTGCTCCACCAGGTAGGGGCCGCCGCCCACGGAATCGCGCGACGAGAACAAGACGAAGCGGCCGACCTTGAACTCGAGCGGCTCGAACCGGCCGGAGAAGGCGATAAAGCGCGCCACCTCTTCGGCGGAGACGCCGCGCAGCCGCGCCAGCGCCACGTGCGGCACGAATTTCCGGCCTTCCGGGGCGAGGCCGCAACGCTGCAGCACGCGCTCCTGCGCTGCCTGCAGGCGCAGCAGCGCGGCATTGGATGAGCAACCGGCGAACAGGGCGCGCGGGGTGTTGCCGCCGAACGAGCCGAGGTGATCGAGCTTGATGGTGAAGGCCTCGCTGTCGGCCAGCCGGTCCAGCATGTCGGTGACTTCGCTCGCCACATGGTGATCGACGTCGCCGATGAAGCGCAAGGTAATGTGATAATTCTCGGTGTCGATCCAGCGGGCACCGAACAGGCCGCCCCGCTTGAGCGAGAGGGCGAGCCCCACCTCTGGCGGGACCTCGATTCCGGTAAAGAGCCTGGGCATCCGACCCTCCCTTTGCCGCGGTGAGCTACGTGATTCGCGCTCATCTCCGTCTGAAACGTAGCGACGCCGGATGGCTGCTGCAAGACGGCGGACGCGCATCGCCGCTGCGCCTGCCTCGTGAGGCGAAGAGCTTTGGATAAACCGTTGAAGAACTGCGACATTAGGGAACGTTAAGGTGAGATCCCGAAGTCTTGTATTGTCCGAGGTGTGCCCTCATATTGTGTGATCGACGGCAGAGGCTCGGAGGAGCGCCCGTCACGTCGCCAGGAAAGGGATTTATTCGTCATGGCTGAATTCGACCGTCCGACTATCGCCGCTCAGCGGGCCGGAACCGCC
>Ga0209902_100504_pt1 | contig 39573 bp, 29 predicted proteins | sample FECB27metaG_FD_188304 | JGI IMG/M metagenome (GOLD analysis project Ga0209902, IMG submission 188304) | Cyanobacterial communities from the Joint Genome Institute, California, USA - FECB-27 (SPAdes) (version 2) | ecosystem: Environmental > Aquatic > Thermal springs > Hot (42-90C) > Microbial mats...
CCCGCCGGTCCACCCAAAACCGGCTCGGGGCCGGCCTGTCGCGGTCCTGTCTTTTCTTTTGCGGTAGAAAGAAGGACAGGACTTCGACAGGCTCAGCCCGAACGGTAGAATGTAGCGATGGCATCCGTCCCCTTTCCCGAAGCGCGCCGGACGATCGTGGCGGTCGGGCGCTGGCTCGATTCGAAGGGCTGGGCGCCCGCGACCGCGGGCAATTATTCGATGCGGCTGGACGATGGCAGCTTCGCGGTTACCGTTTCCGGTCGACACAAGGGGCGGCTGACCGAGGACGACGTGATGCGCGTCGATGCGGCGGGCATGTCGCTCGACGGCAAGAAGCCCTCCGCCGAAACCGCGCTGCACATGGCGGTCTATCGCGACTTCCCCGATGCCGGCGCGGTGCTGCACAGCCATTCGCCCCAGGCCGTCGGCCTCAGCCGCGCCTTTCCCGCCGCCACCGGCTGGACGCTGGCGCAGCACGAGATGCTGAAAGTCTATCCGGGCATTCCGACCCACGATACCAGCCGCACCTTGCCGATCGTCGACAACAGCCAGGACATGGCCGAGATCGAGGCGGCGATCGCGCCCCGGCTGCTGGACGGCGATGCCCTGCCCGCCTATCTCATCCGCGGCCATGGCCTTTACGGCTGGGGCCGCGACATGGCGGAAGCCGAGCGCGTGATCGAGGCGACCGAATGGCTGATCGCGGCGGAACTGGCCGAGATCGGCTTCAGGAACGGGAGCAGCATGTGAGCTATCTTCAGATCTTCGCCGAAAGCGGCGAATTGCTGTCCGAGACGAGCGACGGCGACGCGATCGCGGGCGCACTGGATGCGGTCGGCGTGCGCTTCGAGCGCTGGCCGACGCGTGAGGCCGGCGACGATGTCATCGCCGCCTATGCGCCGGAGATCGCGCGACTGAAGGCCGAGGGAGGCTATCAGTCGGTCGACACGATCAGCCTGTCGCCCGATCATCCGGATCGCGAGGGCCTGCGGACCAAATTCCTGTCCGAGCATATCCATGCCGAGGACGAGGTGCGCTTCTTCGTCGCGGGCGAAGGGCTGTTCACGCTGCATCTCGACGGCCGCGTGTTCAACATACTCTGCACCCAGGGCGACCTGATCCGCGTGCCGGCAGGCACGAAACACTGGTTCGACATGGGGCCGACGCCCAGCTTCACCGCGCTTCGGCTGTTCATCAATCCGGACGGCTGGGTGGCGAAATTCACCGGCGACGACATCGCGGCGCGCTTCCCGCGCCACGAACCGGTTGCTGCCTGAATGGTCGGCGCGGTCCTGACCGATATCGAGGGGACGACCAGCAGCATCGCCTTCGTCACCGACACGCTGTTTCCCTATGCCAGGGCGCATCTGCGCGATTTCGTCGCGCGCCACCCCGCGGAAACCGCGCCGTTGCTCGATGCCGTGCGCGCCGAGGAGCCGGGCGATCCGGTCGAGACGCTGCTGCGCTGGATCGACGAGGACCGCAAGGCGACGCCGCTCAAGACGCTGCAGGGGCTGATCTGGGCGGAGGGCTATGCCGACGGCACGCTGCAGGGCCATGTCTATCGCGACGCCGCCGACGGGCTGCGCCGCTGGCATGCGGCGGGTATCGCGCTCTACATCTATTCGTCGGGGTCGATCGCCGCGCAGAAGCTGATCTTCGGCCACAGCAACGAAGGCGACCTCACCCCGCTCTTCTCCGGCTATTTCGACACGACCAGCGGCCCCAAGAAGGACGCCGCATCCTATCGCACGATCGCGAACGAGATCGGCCGGGCACCCGGCGACATCCTGTTCCTGTCGGACAATATCCAGGAGATCGACGCGGCGCGCGCGGCGGGCATGGCGGCGATCCATATCGACCGCGAGACCGGCAGCGGAGAGGCGGACAGCTTCATGGGGATCGAATTGTGAAGCTTGAGGGCGAGCATCGCCGTTCGATCACGCGCACCGACGACGGCAAGGGCGCACGCATCCTGGACCAGCGCAAGCTGCCCTGGACGATCCAATGGGTCGAGCTGCGGAGCGCGCAGGACGCGGCCGTCGCGATCCGCGATATGTGGACGCGCGGCGCGCCGCTGATCGGCGCGACGGCCGCCTATGGACTGGCGATGGCGCTGGCCGAGGATCCCGAGGGGCTGGACGAAGCGCATGCCATGCTGCTGGCGACGCGCCCTACCGCGGTCAATCTGCGCTGGGCGCTGGATGCCGTCGCCGCTTCGGTGCGCGACCTGCCGCCCGCTGCGCGTGCCGAGGCCGCATTCGCACGCGCCGACGAAATCGCCGACGAGGATGTCGCGCTGTGCCGCGCGATCGGCGAACATGGGCTGGCGCTGTTGCGCGATCTCCACGCGAAACACCCCGATCGCCCGATCAACATCCTGACTCATTGCAATGCCGGCTGGCTGGCGACGGTCGACTATGGCACCGCGACCGCGCCCATCTATCTGGCGCACGACGCGGGCATCCCCGTCCATGTCTGGGTGGACGAGACGCGCCCGCGCAACCAGGGCGCCCTGCTCACCGCGTTCGAACTGGCCGGGCACGGCGTGCCGCACACGGTGATCGCCGACAATGCCGGCGGCCTGCTGATGATGCGCGGACAGGTGGACGCAGTGATCGTCGGCACCGACCGGGTGACCGCCAATGGCGACGTCTGCAACAAGATCGGCACCTATCTGAAGGCGCTGGCCGCGCATGACAGCGGCGTGCCCTTTTACGTCGCACTGCCCTATACGACCTTCGACCCCGAAACGCCGACCGGCGACGAGGTGCCGATCGAGGAACGCGATCCGGGCGAACTCACCAGCCTGTCGGACGGCGACGCGACGGTCCGCGTCACCGGATCGCCGAGCTACAACCCAGCCTTCGACGTGACGCCGGCGCGGCTGGTGACGGGATATATCACCGAGAGTGGGGTGAAGAGCCGGATCGGCTGATCAATCCGTCCCCCTACCCCACGTCATTCCCGCGTTCGCGGGAATGACGTTGCAAGTCCAACGAGCCCTCAGAAACTCACCTTGCCGCTGATCCCATAGGTCCGCGGCTCGCCATATTCGACGAGCTGGGTCTGGAAGAAATCGAACACGCGATTGTCGATCCAGCGTTCGTCGAACAGGTTGCGCGCCCACAGCGCCAGCGACCAGCTTTTGCCATCGCTGGCCAGCTCGATGCGCCCGTCCACCGTGGTGCGGGAATCGAGCTTCTGCGAGGCCACATTCTCCGGACCGGAATAGGCGCCGGATTTATGGCTGACCTGCGCCGAAAGGCCCAGGCTGCCGAAGCCGAGCGGAACCTCGTACGACGCGCCCGCCGACGCGCTCAGGCGCGGCGCATAGGGCAACCGGTTACCATCCAGGTCGACTCCCGGGCCGCCGCCATCGGGAAAACGATCGAACTCGGCATGGGTATAGCCCAGGTCGGCGGTCAGCAGCAGGCCCTGGACCGGCGCCGCCTGAATGCTGGCCTCCGCGCCCCAGCTCGTCACCTTCGCGGCGTTGCGAAGCTGGAGCGAGGTCTGGCCAAAGCCGATATCGACGAACTGGTTGATCTGATAATCGTCATAGACCGCGTAGAAGGCGGCGGCGTTGAAGCGCAATTTGCGATCCGCGCTTTCGGTCTTGAAGCCGAGCTCGCCCGAATCGACGCGTTCGGTCTTGAACGGCACGCCATCCAGCGTCAGCGGCAGGCTGATGAAATCGACGTTCCAGCCGCCGCTCTTGAAACCGCGCGAATATTTCAGATACGCGTTGGTGCGATCCGCCAAGCGGTAGGACAGGCCGATCGTCGGATCGAAGCTGTCGACCGAGCGGGAATCGTCATAATCGGCGAGCGAGGCAAGGCCGAGCACCGCGGGCGCCGAAATCCGGTAATCGACGATCTTCAGCTTCTCATGGCTGAAGCGCGCACCGGCGTTCAGCGTCAGCCGATCGGTCAATTCCCAGTCGGCATTGCCGAACGCGGCATAGGATTTGGTCTTCACCCGCGCGCTGACGATGCCGCCCGGTCCGGGATTGAGCCCAAGGCCGAGGAAGCCGACCATGGTACCGCCCGAGACCACGCTGAGCGACTTGGCGCTCTCGTCGAAATAATAAAGGCCGGCGACGCCGCTGATCGGTCCGCCCTTGCCGAAGGCGACGCGGACTTCCTGGCTGAACTGGCGGAAGCTCTGGTCGAAATCGATGATGAAGAAATCGAACGACGAATAATCGAGATCGTTGGTGCGATCGTAGCGCGTCCAGCGATAGCCGCTGATCGCGGTCAGCGTGGCACTGTCCGACAGATCCCAGTTGAGCGTCGCCGATCCGCCGGCAACCTCGATGCGCTGGCGCGGATCGAGATTATAGGGCGTATCGAATGCGCCCGGCAGTTCGGACGGGCCGGTGCCGAACGTATTGGTGATCGCTTCGCCCGCCTGCTTGTTGCTGCGGTCGCGGCTGTAATCGACGGCAAGATCCAGGCTGACGCCATCGCTCAAATCCGCACTCAACTGCGCGCGCGCGCTGCTGCGGTCGATATTGTCGAGATCGGTGCCGGTCGGCTGGTTGATCGTGAAGCCGTCGCGCTGACGATGCGACGCCGAGACGCGCAATGCCACGCCCTGGCCGAGCGGCGCGTTCACCACGCCCTTGATCTCGAACAGATCCTTGTTGCCGATGCCGCCTTCGATCCGGCCGGAGAATGTGTCGCCGGGACGCTCCGTGACGATGCTGACCGCGCCCGAAACCGTGTTGCGGCCGAACAGCTGGCCCTGCGGCCCGCGCAGCACCTCGACGCGCGCAATGTCCAGCGTGTCCTGGTTGATCGATGCGAACTGGCCGGCATAGACGCCGTCGACATAGACGCCGGCACGCGTGGAAAAGCCGATATTGCGCCCGCCGCCGCCGACGCCGCGGATAAAGATCGTATCGATCGCACCCTGACGCTCGATCGAGAAATTGGGGATGTAGCGCGACAGATCGCGCAATTCGTAGGACCGGGTGGCTGCGAGCGTCGCCGAATCGACCACGCTGATCGAGATCGGCACGTCGACGAGCGACTGTTCGCGCTTCTGCGCGGTGACCACGATCTCGTCGAGAGCGCCCGGATCCTCGGGCGCGGACTGGGCATGCGCCGCAACAGGCGCACAAATCATGGCGATGGCGATCGCCCGGATGGAAACCATAACTGATCAGACCCCTATGGCCGCGCGCCAGGGAGATGCGCGGCATTTCGTTGGGGAGATGGTTAACGATAAGGAATTAGGATTTGGTTACGTTCGCGATCAAACCCAGACTTTCCCGCCGCGCCCAGCGCAGCACCATCAGCACCGCCACCGCTGTCAGCCCGCTCGCCAGCCCGAGCCAGATGCCGACGCCGCGCATGCCCATCGGAAAGGCCAGCAGGGTGCCGACGCCGATGCCGACAACCCAATAACCGAGCCCGGCATAGAGCATCGGCACGCGCGTATCGTGCAGACCGCGCAACACGCCCGCGCCCACGGCCTGGGCGCCGTCGACGATCTGGAACAATGCAGCGACCGCCAGGAACGAGACGGCCAGGCGAACGACCAGCGCATTGGCCGGATCGGCCAGATCGAGGAATACGCCGATCAGCGGCCTGGGCATGCCGATCAGGATCGCGGCGGCGACGATCGAGAAACCCAGCGCGATGGCGAGCGACAGCCAGCCTGCGCGGCCGGCGGCCGCCGGATCGTCGCGGCCGTGCCAGAACCCCACGCGCACCGTCGCCGCCTGCGCCAGGCCCATCGGCACCATGAACGCCATCGCCGCGATCTGGATGGCGATCGCGTGCGCGGCGAGCGACGGCTTGTCGATCAGCCCCATCAGGAACACCGCGGCGTTGAACACCGTCACTTCGAACGCCAGTGTCACCGCGATCGGCAGGCCCAGCGCCCAGACCGCCCGATAGCGCGGCCAGTCCGCAACCCAGAAGCGGCCGAGCAAACGGTAACGGCGGAACTGTCTATCGGTGGACATGACCGCGAATAGGCCGAGGAAAAGCAACAAGTTGGTCAGTGCACTGGCGAGCCCCGCCCCGGCCAGCCCCATTTGCGGCGCGCCCGCATGGCCGAAGATCAGCATCCAGGCGAGCAGCGCATTGACCGGAATGCCGGCGACCAGCACGCCGACCGCCCAGCGCGGCCGCTCGAGCGCCGAGATATAGTTCCGGAACACCAGGAAGAAGAGGTAGGGCAGCAATCCCCATTGCAGCCAGCGCAGCATCTGGCCCGCCATCGCCGCGAGCGCGGGATCCTGGTCCATCAGCAGCAGCACCGCCTCACCATTCCACATCACCAGCCACAGCGGGACCACGATGGTGATCGCCGCCCAGCAGGACTGGCGCACGGTACGGCGCACGTCGCGCACCGAATTGAAACGGCGGCCGCGCTCGCTCGCGATCATCGGCGAGGCTGCGGTCATCAGCCCCATGCCGAAGATCATGCAGGCGGTATAGAGATTGACCCCGAGCGCGGCGGCGGCGAGCGCATCGGCGCCCAGCCGGCCGACCCAGATCAGGTCGGTCGCGTAAATTGCGGACTGGGCGAGATTGCCGAAGACGAGCGGTAGCGCGAGCAGCACGGTCGCCCGCGCCTCCCTCCGCCATTCGCCCTGTTGCATCCCCACCGTCATCACCCTGCCTTCATTGCGGGCCGCGCTCTATGCACCCGCGGACGCATCGGGGAAAGAGGCGGTCAGAGGTCGGACGGCCGATCAATATCGGCCAGGAGCATCGCATCGCCCGCAACCAGCGTGGCGCCCGTCAGCAACCGCCCGCCGCCCCGATCCCCGTCGAGCCCGAGCAGGGCGCGAGCGCGATCGCGCCGGAACAGCGCAGGCGGCATGGCCTGTCCGTCGAGCGACGAGGCCACCCTATCCCCATCGGCCGCGAGCAATGCGTGCAGATGCGCGGGGGTGACGAACGGCATGTCGCCCAGCGCGACGAGCACCGCATCGACATCGTGCACCAGCGCGCGTTCCACGCCGAGCCTGACCGAACGCGCCTGCCCGTCGTCCGGCATGTCGTTTATGACGACCTCGAACCCGTCGAGCAGCGGCGCGGTCGCCGGACCGCACACCGCGACCAGCGCGCCGAAGCCCATCGTCCGAAGCGTCGCCGCCGCATGCATCACCAGCGGCCGGCCTTCGAGATCGGCGTGCAGCTTGTCCGCCGCGCCGAAGCGGCGGGACGCGCCCGCCGCCAGCAGCACCGCGGCGACGCGGTCAGCCGCGATCATTGAAGGCGGCGACCATGCCCGCCGCGATCGACAGCGCGATCTCGGCCGGCCCGATCGCGCCGATATCGAGCCCTGCGGGGCCATGGATGCGCGCCAGCGCTTCGGCGGAGACGCCCGCGGCCGCCAGCCGGTCCAGCCGCGCGGCATGGCTGCGCCGCGATCCGAGCGCCGCGACATAGCCGGTCGGCGCTGCGAGCGCCGCGATCAGCGCGGGATCGTCGATCTTGGGATCGTGGCTGAGCGTCACCACGGCGGTCGCCGCATTGGGGCGGCGCGCGGCGACGGCATCGTCGGGCCAGCCATCGTCGAGCTCGGCGCCGGGAAAACGCTCCTCGGTCAGGAAACGGCCGCGCGGATCGATGATCACGGGCATCACGCCGATTTCGCGCGCCAGGCCCGCAAGCGCCTGCGCGATCTGCACCGCGCCGACGATCAGCAGCCGGCGCGGCGGCAGATAGCGGTTCCGGAAATCGCCATCCCCATCCTCTGCGCTGAGCCCGGTTTCGAGATCGGTGGCGATGGTGAGCGTGTCGCCCGCGGCGCGCGCCTGGGCGATGCGATCAAACAAGGCGGGCGGAAAGCCGGACTCCGACACGGGCTGGACGAGCACCGCGATCTCGCCGCCGCATGGCAGGCCCACTTCCCAGGCCGAAGCATCGGCGACGCCGAAGCGCAGCAGCCGGGCGGGCACACCGGAGATCGTCTCCGCCGCGGCATGGAGGATCTCCGCCTCGACGCAGCCGCCGGAGACCGATCCCTCGAACCGCCCGTCACCATGGACGATCAGGTGGCTGCCCACCGGCCGGGGCGCGGAGCCCCAGGTGGAGACGACGGTGGCAAGGGCGAGCGGCGATCCGCGCCAGCGGCGGGCGGCATCGAGGATGATATCGGCATCGGACATTTCCCCTCCCTAATGCAGAGCATCGAGGAGGGGAAACCCGTGTCCCGATCAGAGGCCGAGATTCAGCGAGACACGGAATGCGAGCGCGGCGCGGCCCTGCTGCTCCTCGGCGCTGGCTTCGCCGCCGAGCTGGAAGTCGCCGATACCGCCGACGACGCGGAACCGGCCGACCCAGCCGTCGGTGCGCTGCTCCGGATCGAGCGTGAAGGCCTGGCCGCCGGCGAATTTCGCGGTGGTCGAGCCCAGCGAGCCGCCGACGATCTGCCGACGGCCACCCTCCATCTCGACACGCAGCCAGGACGTATCATCGTCGCCGCGCTTGCCGAAATCGACGCCGGCCGCGACGCTGCCGGTCGCCGCCAGTTCGTCGCTCTTGCGGCCCAGCACCGTCAGGTTGAACGCCGCGCCGCCGCCGGTTTCGGTGTAGCCGTCCTCGTCGAGCTTGTAATAATCGATCGCCGCCGAGGGACGGAGCGAGAAGCGCCCCATGCGCAGTTCGTAGGACAGGCCGCCCGCCGCGGAATAGAGTTTGCCGTTCCAGGCGCCCTGCGCGGTGCGCGATACGGTATCGCTGCCGATCCGGCCGCTGAACAGGCGCACCCCGTCGAAATCGATCTGCGCCGCGGCGATGCGGGCATAGGCGTTGAGCCCACCCCAATTGGCGCGCCAGTGCGCCGCGACCTCGATCTGGTCGGCGGTCACCTCGTTCGAATTGTCGCCGTCCGAATCCTTGCCCGACAGATAGGCGACGGACAGGCCGACATTGCCGAAGCCGCCGGTCTTGATCTCTATGCCGCCCGAAGCGCCCCAGCCGGTGATATCGTAGGACGAGGTATCGCCGATGCTCTTCGACGTTCCCCAGGCCGCCTGCTGCACCCAGAAGCCCCAGCCGCCCTGGTCGCTCATCGGCGCGTTGGGATCGGCGAGGTAACGGGCGATGGCGCGCGACCCCTGCGTGACCGTCTCGAACGCACCGCCGGCATGATCGGGCAGCATGCTCGAAACCGCGCGGCGGAAATCGGTGCCATTGTCATAGCCCAGGAACACGTCGGCCACCTTGGCGTCGCTGTCGAGCACCTTGAAGATCGCGTCATAGGCGCTGGCCTGCGACCGGTTGAGCCCGAGTTCGGTCGCGGTCTTGCGCGCGATGTTCAGCTTGACCTCGCCCGCGGCGTCGTTCGCCGCGACGCTGCTCTTGAACATGAAGGGCAGCGCCGCCGCCTCGCTCGACAGGTTCGCGCCGCCCGTCATCGATCCCGATTTGACGATGAGATATTCGCCCTCCGCGTCGCTGACATTGGCGAGCGAGACGAGCACTTTCGAACCCGCGGCGAAGCTGGCGGCGCCGCTCACCAGATATTGGGTGTATTTGTTGACCTGCGCGTCGATGTTCACGGCGATCGCGCCCTGGCCCGCCACCGACAGCGACGAGACCGCAACGGCATTGGTGCCCTGCACCATCAGCTTGCCGCCATTGACGTTGACCGACGCGCCGGTGCTGTTGACCAGCGTTCCGGTGAAGACCGACGTGCCGCCGAGCGTCAGGCTGTCCGCACCGCCGCCGAAATCGAGCGTGCCGTTCATCGTCGAGGTACCGGCCAGCGCGATCGTGTCGGCGCCCGCGCCGAAGGTCGCGGTGCCGGTATATTTGGCGTCGCCGCTCAAGGTCAGCCGGTTGTCGCCCGCGCCGAACTTTGCGCTGCCGGCCATGGTGCCGTCGGCCAGGTCGAGCGTGTCCGCGCCCGCGCCGAACAGGATATCGCCGGTGATGACGGGCGCCGCCGCGCCGCTCGCGACGGCGAGCTGCTTCACCGTCGCGCCCGCATTGTTCGCACTCAGATCGATCGCGATCGCCTTGTCGGCCTTGCCGGTCGCCGCGATCGTGCCGCTATTCTCGACCAGCGCCAGTGTACCCGCCTTGTCCGAGATGGCGGTCGCGGTCGCGTCGCCCGCCGCATCCGCCTGAATCCGGCCGCTGTTGCTGAGCGAGCGGACATCGGCGCCCGCGTCGATCGCGACCGCGCGGACCTGCGATCCGGCGGCGCTGCCGCCTGACGCAGTGATCGCGCCCGAATTCTTGATCTTCGCGACATTCGCGCCGCTGCCCACGCGCACCGCCGTGGCATCGGCGGAATTGGACGAAGCCGAGATCGAACCGGTCACGGTCGCGCCGCCCGCGACGGTCACATTCCCGCCGAGGCCGCCGATCACCAGGCCGTTCGCGGCGACGTCCTTGTAGACGCCGACGCCCGCAATGGCGCCGTTGACGACGATGCCATGGCCATCGGCATTGCCCGCGACCGCACCGACCGTGGTCGCCGCGCTGGTCGATCCGATCTGGACGGCCGGCGCCGCACCATAGGATGTGACTGCCGCGCTGCCCTCGCTGGCGTCGGGAATGCCGTCCTTGTCCTCGTCGGGATCGGTCGCGCTGTTGTCCGCCGGCGGAACCGCGAAGAGGATGCCGCCGCCGACATTGCCGGCGATGCGCAGCGCCGGGCCGCCCTGCAGCAGATCGTCGGCATCGAGCTTCGAGACGTCGCTGGGTGCCGTCGTCGAACGATAGCCGGAGGACGAGATCGCGCCCTGGATCACGATCGCCCCGCCGACATTGCCGTCGATCGCGACGCCGACCGCGCCCGCGCCGCGTGCCGAGACCGCCGCCTGGATATTGACGTTGCCGCTGACGTCGCCGGTGCGCACGCCATAGCTGCGGTCGCCGGTCACCGCGATGGTGCCGCCGGTGTGCGACAGCGATCCGGCGAGCGGCCCGCCCAGCGCGATGCCCGCGCTGTCATTGCCCTCGACCGTGATCGTGCCGCTATTGGCGATATTGCCGGTGAATGCGCCGGCGGTGCGGATGCCGAACCGGTTCGACCCTTGCGCGAAAGGCCCATCGAGATCGCCGTCGCTGTCGCTGTCGGTCGCGGTATAATCCTCGTCGATGGTGATGGTGCCGGTGTTGGTGATGCCCGACGTCACGCCGGCATTGGCGAGGATGCCGGTCGAATTGCTGGCCCCCGTCGTCTGGATCGTGCCTTCGTTCTTCGCGCTGTGATTGCTGTCGATCGTCACTGCGGTGCCGGTGCCCGGTTTCACCGAACCGGCGGTGGTGATGCGGATATCGTCCGCCGCGCCGTTGTTCGCACTCGACGTCGCGACCGGCGTGGTGCGCGCGGTGTCGACCACTGTTTCGGCGCGAAGCGGGCCGACACCCGCGATCAGTGCAATCGGTGTCAGGCAGGTACAGGCGAGAAGGTTACGCATTGGAACTCCGTCATTGGGCTGGCGGAGCGAGCGATCGTCACTCCGTGGATGCCCGCATGACGGCGCGGCGCGCCCAAACCCGTATTCCGGAGGCTCGAAAAGCTAGAAGCGGATGTCCATGCCCACGCGCAGCGTGCGCGGCCGAAGCGGCGTGATCTGCTTTTCGTGCGGCAGGGTGAAGGGCGATCCCAGCGCGAAGCGGTTGCCGATCGTGTCGAACAGGTTGGTCGCGCTCAGGAACAGGCCATAACCGCCGCGACCGATGCGCGCGCTGAGCGCGGTGTCGAGATAATCGCCCTGCTCGACGCCCAGTACCGGACCGATGCCGAGCCGCGAGCGGCCGACATAGCGTGCCCAGCCCGATATGCGCAGATCGAAGCCGCCAGGCAGGAAACTGCTGTAATCCGCGCCGATCCGCGCATTGAACCGCGCGACATTGGGCAGATCGTCGCTTTCGGCGATCACCGCGGTCACCGGGATCGGCATGGGGAACGGGCCCGCCACCACGCTGCCATCGGACGTGGTGCTCACCATCGAGCGCAACACCACCACCGATGTGTACGGATTGGTGAGCTTGCTGTCGGCATAGACGCCCGACGCCTCGATCAGCAGGCCGCGCATCGGCCGCCAGCCCAGGGTCGCGTCGACGGACCAGATCCGTCCGTCGCCGATATTGTTGGTGACCGGCAGGCCGGTGCCGTCGACCAGATCGGCCTGGATGTTGCGCCAGCGCGTATGCGCGACCGACAGCGCCAGATTCACGTCGCCCGTACCGCTGCCGCCATAGCGCAGGCCGACCTCGCTCGATGCGACGTCGTCATTCTGGTAGCGCTGGACGAAATTGTTGCGGACCGCGATGCCGCCGGGGCGGAACCCCTCCTGATAGCGCGCGAAGACCATCAGGTCCGGGCTGATGGTATAGTTGAGCGCGACCGACGGCAGGAATGTCGTTTCCGAACGAACGGCCTGGGCGAGCGCGCGTTCGGAAAGCTGTTCCTGCGTCACGGGGAAGGTGAATTGCGGCGGCTCGTCCAGCGCGCGGCCGGATAGCCGTGCATGGGTCAGCCGGCCACCGGCGGTCAGCCCCAGCGACGGCGTGAGCGCGACCGAGACCTCTCCGAACAGCGTCGCTTCATCGACCTTGTTGGACACGCCGGTGATGCTGTTGAACATCACCGATCCGCTGCTGCGGCTGAGGCGATAGCGGTTGCGGATCAGGCTGGAGCCGATCACCCAGCTCACCCCGCCCGCCATGTCGTAGGACAGGCGGTTCTCCGCCGACAGCATCGAGATGCGGCTTTTCTGCCGGAACAATGTCGGCTGGCCGTTGGCCGGCGTCGCGTCATAGGTCTCGTCGATATCCTGGCGGACGGCACCGGTCGCCGAGACGAAGCTGAGCCCCGAATCCCAGTCCTTGCGCACGACGAACTGGCCGAGCGCGTAATCATTGCCGAACGCCTGGGCCACGGGGCTCGCCTTGACGAGATCGGGCAGGTCGCGATCGGCATATTGGCTGTCGTCGGCGCGGATCGACTGGAACGTGGCGCCGAGATCGACCGTCCAGCCCGATCCCGGATCGGCGCGCAGCGCAACGCGACCGCCAACCGTGTCGGTGCGGTTCACATCCTTCAGGTTGCGCAGGGAATCGTCGATATAACCGCCATCGCGGACCGCATAGCCGACCGCGCGCAGCGCGACCGCATCGCCCGCGACCGGCAGGTTGACCATGACATTCGCATCATAGCTGGGCGCGCCGTGCGCAGTCGCAGCCGCGGACAAGGCGATGCTGGCCTGGGTTTCGCCCAGCCGCGGCGCGACGGGCAGAATGCGCATCACGCCGCCCAGCGATCCGGCGCCGTGAAGCGTGCCCTGCGGCCCCTGCAGCACCTCGATCGTCGCGATGTCGTACAGCCGGAGATCGGGGTCGGGCGCGTTATAGTTGAGCCGCATCTCGCCCAGATACTGGCCGACCGTCGCCTGGGTCGGCCCGTTGAAGCTGGAATCGGCGATGCCGCGGATGAACAGCTTGTTGCGGCCGGGGCCGAAATGCGTCGATCCCACGCCCGGCAGACGCTGCGCGATCGCGTCGGTGCCGTGGCCTTCGGCGCCGACCGGCAGATCGTCGACCCTGATAATCGAAACGCTCCCCGGATAATCGGAGAGCGGTGTCGCGCGCTTGTTGCCGGTGACGATGATGTCGGCGGCGGGCGGCTCCTCCACCACCAGCACCGCCGGCTGGAGGACCGGCGGCCGCTGCGCAATGCGGGGCGGCGGCGGCATGCTGCGCCGGACGATGCGCCAACTGTCCGCACCGATGTTGACGAAACCCGCTTCGGTGCCGTCGAGCAGCTTCTGCAACGCCTGCCGCACCGAGAGCTGACCGCGCACGCGACGGACCGAAAGCGAGGCGAGCCGCTGATCGGACACGCCGATGCTGATCCCCGCCTGGCGGCCGAGCGCAACGACGGCGCTGCCGAGCGAGCCAGCCGGCAGGTCGATCTGACGCCGTGTCTCGGCCTGGGCGGCGGACGCACCCACCGCCAGGACGATCGCAATCAACGCACGTTCAGCGTTCCGCATCGCTCCCCGCAATGAGCACCCAGCCACTTCCTTCGCGACGCGCCGAAACGCCGAGCACCGCGCCGGCGCGCGGCACCGCGCGGTCGGCGCCGCCCTCGAGCAGGATCACGCCGCTGAAGCGCCGATCGCCGACGCCCGCCGCGGCGGACACCGGAACGCCCAGATTGCGCGACAGATCGCCCGCCACCGTCGCGAAGGCGGCGTCGCTGTAGATCAGCCGCCCGTCGCGCCACGCGGCGACCGCGCCCGCGTCGGTCCGGCCCGCCTCTGCGCGACGGCCGTCCACCGCGCGCAGGCTGTGGCCGACGGGCAAGGTCACCTTTTCCGCGCCCTTGCCATAGATCACCACACCCTCGGACACCGCGACCTCGGTGACGTCGTCGGTCCGCACCACGTTGAAGGCGGTTCCCGCGTCGGTCAGCGTCGCGCCGCCGGTCTTGACGATGAAGGGCCGGCTTTCGTCATGGATGACGGTGAACAGCGCCTCACCGCGATCGAGCTGCGCGAAACGGGGATTCTCGCGATCGAGCATCACCCTGGTCGCGCCGTTCAGATCGATGCGGCTGCCGTCGGCGAGCGTCACGCTCTCACGCCCGCCCGCCGGGGTCTCGACCGCATAGGTCGTAGCGGCGGGGATCAGTACCGAATAGCCGGCGACCGCGACCAGCGACGCGGCGACCGCGCCCCAGCCCATCGCCATTCGCCGGCTGGGCGCGCGTCGCGCCGGGGGCGCCAGCGGCCGCGGCGCGACGGGCAATATCATGTCCTGATCGGCGAGAGCCATTTCGTCATAGGTCTGCGCGTGCATCGGGTCTTCCTCCAGCCAGAGCATGAAGGATTCCCAGTCCGCGAATCCGGGATCGCGCTGGCGGATGACCCAGGCGATCGCTTCGTCTTCGATGATGGTGCGCGGTGTGTTCATGCGTGTCTCGAGAGCATGACGCCGCGGCGCCGACTAACCCGCATCGTCGCGACTCCTTAATTCGAGCATCGCCCGATAGGCTTTCTGAAGATCCTTCTCGACCGCGCTCAGGCTGATGCCGAATTCCTGCGCGATGTCCCGCTGGCTGACCCCGTCGACACGGAACCGCTTGAACACCGCGGCCGGCCGTTCGCCCAGCGCGGCAAGCGCGGCCTCAACCTGCCGCAACCGTTCGCGTGCGATCAGCAGCCGTTCGGCGGACGGTTCGTCGGACACGCCGGCAACCGTCGTTCCGGCCGAATCGGACCAGTCATGGTCGCGCCGTTGCGCGCGCGTCGTCGAACGATGACGATCGAGCATCAGGTTGTTGGCGGTGGCGTAGAGATAGGAAAGCGGCTCCGCGATCGGCCCCGCCTGCGCGGCCGATGCGCGCAGCCAAAGCTCGTGCAGCAGGTCCTCGGCCGCGTCGCCGCCACCCCGCGCGCGCAGGAAACGCAGCAGCGTATCGCGGTTCGCCAGGAACACCGCTTCGAGACCGCCGACGGTCATTGGTCGCTGATCGGTCGAGAAAACACGGGCGCTCCATGCAGCGGATGGACCGCCGGACGCAAGAGGCGCACTTTTTTCGACCCCATGTCGATTTTTCGATGCGGGTTCCGAACCGCCGTGCCGTCAAGCAGGCAAGCCTCGACGTGTATGCCCCAATGAGGTGACCCACTCCCCCAGACGGTGGGCCGGGGAAGGCAGCGTATCGGCCTTCCCCGGATTATCTCCGGGCGAGAGCGCGGACCCTGCTGCGGCCTTCATGCTCCCCTTGGCGTGGCCGCCGCACCGGCCGCGTTCTCGCCTGGTTCTTCAATCCCTGTCCTCACGCACCCTGTCCTCACGCATCTCCTCGAGGAACAGATAGGCCGGATCGAACTCGCCGTAGCGCGCGAGCTTCCGGAAATCGGGAATCTCGACCAGGCCGTCGCGGAACGTCATCAGGTCGGCCTCGCGAAGCTGCCGCAGCATCCGGTTCACATGGACCGGCGTGATGCCACAGGCTTCGCCGACATCGGCCTGGCTGATGTCCAGCCGGAAGCGATGGACGTCGCCCAATCCGATCGCTTCCAACCTGGTGCCCGTCTCGCACATGAAATGCGCCACCCGCTCCGCCGCGCCCAGCCGGCCGAGCCGGAAGATCCATTCGCGGTGCATCGCGGCGTCGAGCAATGTGCTGAACCAGAGGATGCTGGTCAAATTGGGTCGCTCGGCGACGATCGCGGCAAGCCGGTCGTGCGGAACCGCGGCGATCCGCACCTGGGTCAACGTCGCCACGTCGTGGTCCAGCCGGCGCAGCGGAAAGCTGTGGAGATCGACGAACTCGCCGGGAAGGTGCAGCGCGACGAGCTGCCGGTCGCCCTCGCGATCGTCCATATAGCGGCACATCAATCCGTCGATCAGCAGGGTGCTTTCGCGCGCGCGCTCGCCTTCGCGGATCAGCACGACGCGCGGATCCAGCGTGCGGACGTCGGAGATCGCGGCTTCCAACGCCGCGATGTCCCCCGGCGTCAGTTCGCGGCGGCGCTTCCCGCGCAGGAAATTCTCGGTCAGCACAATCGTCTCCTCGCAACCCATCACGAACCGCGGAGCGCGGCGAAGGTTGCAGGACGGCCTCTCGCACGGACCGGATCAGCCCATTCGCGATGCCGTTTGCGCATTGCCGGACTGATCCTTGAGCCGGCGCCAGAACGCCTCGGCCGCCGGATTCTGCCTGGCCGCCGCACGGAAGACACGGATCTCGACGGGAATGTCCCATTCGGGCCCGCCGGCGCGCACGATACGCCCCTGTTCCACGTCGGAGGCGGCCAACGTCGCGGGAAGCCAGGCGATCCCCCGCCCTTCGCAGGCCATGCCGAGCAGCGTGGCGGCAAGATGCGCCGAAAAAACGGCGTTCAGCCCCGGCAATCGGTCGCCGAAGCGATGCGCCTGGAGAATGCGCGCCAGCCCGGATTCGGCGGTGTAGGACAACAAAGGGAGTTCGCCGGCGGCCGGATCCAGCGCCCAGCGCGGCCGGCCGGACGCATCGGGCACGACATAGGGGGCAAGCGCGTCCACCCCCACGGGCAACGACCGGAACTGCTCCGACGCACAGCGGCCGGGCGCGATCACATGATGATGGCACAGCAGAAACTGGACCTGGCCGTGCACCATCAGTTCCTCGCACGCCTGCATATTGTCCGAGATCAGCCGCACCGGGCCGGTCTGCACACCCGCCTCGATGCGCCGCATCCAGTGCGGGAAGAAGGTGAAGGACAGCGCATGGGTGGCGGCGAAGCGCAGGGTCGCGGTCTCGCGCCCGCCCGCTTCGCGCGCATCCTGTCGTAACTGCCGCATACTGCGAATCAGTTCGTCCGCGCCGCTCAGGAATACCTCTCCCGCCGCGCTCAGCGCGACGCCGTGCGGAGATCGGACGAACAGCGCGACCCCCACCCAGTCCTCCAGCGTGCGGACCCGCCGGCTGAACGCAGGCTGGGTGATGCCGCGCAGTTCCGCCGCGCGTGAGAAGTTTCCCGACGCGGCAAGCGCGACGAAATCCTCGAGCCAGGTCAGCTCCATCCGCAATGCCTTTCCTGCATGGCTGGAGAGGAGATCGGCATTAGCGCCGAATGGCGGGATTGAATAGTCCGGCACCAACGGGGAGAGAGTCATTGCGCATTCTGGACATCCGCGAAAAGACCGTCTCGATCGCGTCGCCGATCGCCAACGCCTATATCGATTTCTCGAAGATGACCTGCTCGGTCGTCGCGGTCGTGACCGATGTGATCCGCGACGGTCGGCCGGTGATCGGCTATGGCTTCAACTCCAACGGCCGCTACGGCCAGGGCGCGCTGATGCGCGACCGGTTCCTGCCGCGCATCTCCGAAGCGCCGGCGGAGCGGCTGATCGATGCCGCGCACGACAATCTCGACCCCTTCGCGATCTGGGCGACGCTGATGGCCAACGAAAAGCCGGGCGGGCATGGCGAACGCTCGGTCGCGGTCGGCACCATCGACATGGCGGTGTGGGACGCCGTCGCCAAGATCGCGGAGAAACCGCTCTATCGCCTGCTCGCCGAGCGCTATCGCGGCGGACAGGCCGACGACCGCGTCTGGGTCTATGCCGCCGGCGGCTATTACTACCCGGGCAAGGATCATTCGCAGCTCCAGGCCGAGATGCGCAGCTATCGCGACCGCGGCTATCGCGTCGTGAAGATGAAGATCGGCGGCGCGCCGCTCGACGAGGATATCCGCCGGATCGAGGCGGTGCTGGAGGTGGTCGGCAGCGGCGATTGCCTGGCGGTCGACGCCAATGGCCGCTTCGACCTGGAAACCGCGATCGCCTCTGCCGAGGCGCTGAAACCCTATGGCCTGTTCTGGTACGAGGAAGCGGGCGACCCGCTCGACTATGCGCTGCAGGCCGAACTCGCCAACCATTACGACCTGCCGATGGCGACCGGCGAGAATCTCTTCTCGCATCAGGATGCCCGCAACCTGCTGCGTCACGGCGGCATGCGCGCCGATCGGGACTGGCTGCAGTTCGATTGCGCATTGTCCTATGGCCTCGTCGAATATCTCCGCACGCTCGACGTGCTGGAACAGGAAGGCTGGTCGTCGCGCCGCGTGGTGCCGCATGGCGGGCATCAGATGTCGCTCAACATCGCCGCCGGCCTGCATCTGGGCGGCAACGAATCCTATCCCGACGTCTTTCGCCCGTTCGGCGGTTTCGCCGACGGCATCGCGGTGGAGGACGGCTATGTCGCGTTGCCCGACGCGCCGGGCATCGGCTTCGAGGAAAAGGCCGAACTCCATGCGCTGATGCGCACGCTGACCGAGGATATCGAGCCCAGGCGGATCGCTGTGTAGGACACGGGGACGACGCGGAACGACCCGGCGAAGCAGAAGCCGGGCGTTCGATCGAGGAGAGCCAATGCAGGGGGTGCGCAGGTTTTTCGGCCAGCTCTACGTCCAGGTCCTGGCGGGCATGGCGATCGGCATCGCGATCGGCGTCCTGTTTCCGCATGCCGGAGCCGCGCTGAAGCCGCTGGCGGACGGCTTCATCAAGCTGATCAAGATGCTGCTCGCGCCGATCATCTTCGGCACGATCACCGTCGGCATCGCGCAGATGCGCGACCTGAAACATGTCGGACGGCTCGGCGCCAAGGCGCTGGTCTATTTCGAGATATTGACGACGATCGCGCTGCTGATCGGGCTGGCGGTGGTCAATATCGTGCGCCCGGGCGAGGGCATGAACATCGATACCGCGACGATCGATGCCACCGCCATCGCCGGTTACAAGGCGGCCGCCGAGGGCGAAGGCGGGATCGTCGCTTTCCTGCTCCGCATCATTCCGGACAGTTTCCTAGGCGCGTTCACGCAAGGCTCGATGCTGCAGGTGATCCTGCTCGCGCTGCTGTTCGGCGTCGGCCTGGGCCGGATGGGGGAGAGCGGCCGGCCGGTCACCGACCTGATCGATCGCGCGACCAAGGCGATCTTCGAGATCGTCGCCATCGTCATGCGGCTCGCCCCGCTCGGCGCGGGCGCGGGCATGGCCTTCACCATCGGCAAATACGGGCTGGGGACGCTCTGGTCGCTCGGCTATCTGCTGATCGCGCTCTACGTCACGACGATCGTCTTCATCGTCGCGGTGCTGGGCACGGTCACGCGCATCGCCGGCCTGCCCTTCCTCGCCTTTCTCGGCTTCATCCGCGACGAGATACTGGTCGTGCTCGGCACCTGTTCGACCGAGGCGGTGCTGCCGCGGCTGATGCAGAAGCTGGAGCATCTGGGCGTCGCGCGGCCGGTGGTCGGGCTGGTGCTGCCCGCCGGCTATACCTTCAATGCCGACGGCACCTGCATCTACCTGACCATGGCGGCGATCTTCATCGCGCAGGCGACCAATACCCCGCTCGCGCTCACCGACCAGATCGTCATCCTGGGCGTGCTGATGCTGACGTCCAAGGGATCGGCGGGCGTCGCGGGCGCGGGGTTCGTGACGTTGGCCGCGACCATGTCGGTCTTTCCCGCCATTCCGGCGAGCGGACTGGTGCTGCTGCTCGGCATCGATCGCTTCCTCAACGAGGCGCGCGCAGTGACCAACCTGATCGGCAACAGCGTCGCGACGGTGGCGGTGGCGCGCTGGGACGGTGCGCTGGACGTCGAACGCGCCCGCGCCATACTCGCGCGCGAGAAACCCTTGGCGGAGGATCGTTGATGCGCCGGCTGACCATGATCGCGCTGTGTACAGCCGCATTTCCCGCCCATGCGGAAATCCTATTGTCGGCGAACGACGGCAAACAGGTGCTGGTCGACGGCGTGCAGACCGTGCCCGACAATCCCGCGCCCGACAGTGTCTCGATCATCGAAATCGGTGGCCCCGCCCCCAGGATCGTCGCGACCGTGCCGGCGCCGACCAGCGTGATCGGTCCGCCGGGCAGCGTCGCGATCGCACCCGACACGTCCTTCGCGCTGGTGACGGCGGCGCGGCGCATCTCGCCCGACGATCCGCACCAGATCGTGCCCGACGATCTCGTCAGCATGATCGCCCTCGCCGGCGGTCCACCGCGCGTGACGGCGCAATTCCATGCCGGCGCGGGCGCATCGGGCGTCGCGATCGATCCGACCGGCACCATGGCGCTGGTCGCCAATCGTGCCGAGGGCACGGTGACGGCCTTCGCCATCGCCGGGGGCATGTTGACGAAGACCGCGACAATCGCACTGGGTCCGCCCGCAACCGCGCCAGCCCAGCCGGTGTTTTTCGATGATGGCCGGCGCGCGCTGGTCACGCGCGACGGCGACCATCGCATCTCGATCCTCGCGATCGAGAACGGCACCGTCCGGCTATTGCCCCGCACACTGTCGGCCGGGCTGCGCCCCTATGAGATCAGCACGGCGGGCGACCGGCACTATGCCGTCGTCGCCAATATCGGCGGACAGGGCCGCGATATCGATACGCTGTGCCTGATCGACCTGGCCAGCGCGGAACCGCGCGTGATCGACGTCGCCGCAATCGGTCTGACGCCCGAAGGCATTAGGATGGCACCCGACGGACGCCATTTCGCGGTGGCGCTCAACGACGGATCGAACGCCCGCCCCGGGACTGCGGAATATCGCACCGCCGGCAAGGTCCAGGTCTGGACCATCGCGGACGGCCGGCTGCGTTTCGTCGCCGAGGCGCCAGCCGGAGGCTGGGGTCAGGGCGTCGCCTGGTCGAACGACGGCCGTCGCCTCTATGCGCAGGCCATGATCGAAAAACGGCTGGAAAGCTTCGCATTCGACGGCAAGCGCCTCACGCCCGGCCCGGACGTGGCGCTGCCGGCGGGCCCGGCCGGTATCGCGGTGTCGGCCCGATGAACCGCCGCGAGCTGATGCTGGCGGGAACCGCCGCCCTTTTCACCACCGCCGGCCGTGCCGATACACGCCCGTCCGCCGACGCGGCGCTTCACGCGTTGCTCGACGCGATCGGCGCCGATCGGGATCCCGCCGATTCGCTGCGTCGCCTGTCCGCATTCGACGCATCGCCATTGTCGCCGCCGGCGCGCGCCGATCTCGACACGGTGCGCTGGGGGCTCGCGATCGATGCGTCGATCGCGCGTGCGAAGCGCGAGTCCGCGACCGGAAAGCCCGATTACACGCTGTCGTTCGAGCGCCAGTTCGGCGCCCCGATCGCGCCGCGCGACCTGCATCGCCGGTTCGAGTCGATGGCCGCCACGCTCACCCGCCGCGCCGATTCGCTGCTGCGCGCCGAAGGGCTGAGCAGGGGATCGGTGGGCGAACGGCTGCGCGCCTTCGCACGCCAGCCGCGCTGGCTCTACGCCGACGATGACACCGGGCGCTCCCACGCGGTGGCGGACATGACGCGGACGTTGGCGAAGGCCAAGGCACGGCTGCCGGCATTGATCGCGCCGCTCCCCCCTGCGGCAGACGACGTGATCGTGCGGAATCTGTCCGCGGCCGACATCGCCGCCGGGCGCGGCGGCTATCGCCAGCCGCCGGAAAACGGCCAGCCGGGCGCCTATCATGTCGACCTGCGCGACATCCGCAAAAGGCCGCGCTGGAGCCTGCTCAGCGTGGTTCACCACGAATTGCTGCCGGGCCATTTCGCGCAGCAGGCACTGCAGGACGAGGCCGCGCCGCACCGGCTGAGACTCGCCTATGCACCCAGTTTCGCCGAGGGCTGGGCGATCTATGCCGAGCAGCTTGCCGAGGAGTCGGGCCTGCTTCGCGGCGATCGGCCGGCCATGCTGGGCTATCTGCAATGGATGCTTTTCCGGATCGGCAGAGCCACGATTGACACCGGTGTCCATGTCATGGGATGGAGTGTTTCGCAGGCCACCGAATTTGCGATGGCGCTGCAGGGCGACGCGATGATTTTCGCGCCGTTCGGACAGGATATCGAGCGCATCCGCCAGAATCCGGGCGGACGCGCGGCCGAGGCGATGACGTGGCTCGCGATTGTCGGGCAGCGGGGCGCCCTGGTCGGGAAAAGCGGCGGACCGCGGCTGGTGGCATTCCACCACGCGGTGCTGCGCAACGGTGCAATGCCCTTCGGGCTGCTGGCAAAGCAGCTCGGCGGGCCAAGTCCGACAGCGGGGTGACCCGTAAAAGATCGGACGGAAACAGAGTTCGAACAAAAATAGGGGAGAGATATCAATGCGAAAGATTGGCAATAGCCATGCGTGGCAGCTTTGCGGCGCATCGGTCGCCGCGCTGGCGCTGGCCGCCCTCACCGCCGGCACCGCCCACGCCCAGAGCGCCGATCCCGGCCAGGCCGCGACCTCCGAAACGCCCGACGAGGAAATCGTGGTCACCGGTTTCCGTAGCAGCCTCGCCAAGGCGATCGACCTGAAGCGCAACGAGTCGGCGGCGGTCGATTCGATCCTGGCCGAGGACATCGGCAAATTCCCCGACCTCAACCTGTCCGAATCGATCCAGCGCATCCCGGGCGTCGCGATCACCCGCGACGGCGGCGAAGGCCGGCAGATCTCGGTCCGCGGCCTGGGCCCCCAATTCACCCGCGTCCGCATCAACGGCATGGAAGCGCTGACCACCGCGGGCGGCGCCGATGCCAGCGGCGGCACCAATCGCGGCCGCGGCTTCGACTTCAACGTGTTCGCCGCCGACCTGTTCAACCAGATCAGCGTACGCAAGACCGCTGAGGCCTCGACCGAAGAGGGGTCGCTCGGCGCCACCGTCGATCTCAGGACCGCGCGTCCCTTCGACTATAACGGCTTCACCCTCGCCGGATCGGCGCAGGCGGGCTATAACGACCTGTCCGAAAAGGTCTCGCCGCGCGGCGCCTTCCTGATCGCCGACACCTTTGCCGACGGCACGATCGGCGTGCTGCTGTCCGCCGCCTATGGCCGCCGCAAGACCGTCGAGGAAGGCTTCTCCACCGTCCGCTGGGCACAGGGTTCGGCATTCGCCCCGGGCTTCGAAAGCGTGCTGGGCCAGAATTGCACGACCAACCCGACGGCCTGCAACGACGCGAACAATGCGCTCCACCCTCGCTTCCCGCGTTACGACATCTACAGCAACGACATCGAACGCATCGGCGCGACCGCGTCGATCCAGTTCCGCCCCAGCGACAGCACGACGATCAGCATCGACGGCCTCTATGCCGACTTCAAGGTGCGCCGCGGCGAATTCTATCTCGAAGCGCCGTCGTTCAGCGCAGCCGGCGCCTGCACCACGGCGACGCGGCCGACGACCTGCGGCATCGCCGATACCGACATCACCGCGATGAACATCCAGAACGGGGTGATGGTCTCCGGCACGTTCAACGATGTCGACCTGCGCGTCGAGAATCGCCGCGACCGCTCCAAGACCAAGTTCCGCCAGATCTCCGCGGAGCTGGAGCAGAAGCTCGGCGAGTCGCTGACCTTCACCGGCGTCGCCGGCTATTCCAAGTCGGACTTCAACAATCCGATCCAGAACACCGTCATCCTCGACTCGTTCAACACCGACGGGTTCAGCTACGACTACACCAATTCGCGCGCGCCGGTGTTCAACTGGGGATCGGCGGATATCGACAATCCCAATGCCTGGGTGCTCGGCCAACTCCGCCTGCGCGCGGTGAGCGCGATCAACACCTTCAGCACCTTCCAGGGCAATCTGAAGTGGGAGCTGAACGAGGATCTCAGCGTCAGCGCGGGCGTCAATTACAAGAAATACAAGTTCAACACCGAGGAACTTCGCCGTTCGAACGGCACCACATCGAACCGCGAAGCGACGATCCCGGCCGAAGTCGCCGCGATCCCGCTGTCGCAATATACCAAGGTAATCACGTTCCAGGGCACGTCGTTCATCGTGCCCGATTACGAGACCGCGGCGAACCTGCTCCATCTGGAAGATCAGTCGATCTACGGCGGCGCCTTCAAGCTCGGGCCGGAACCCGCGCTCGGATCGAAGAGCCGCGTCGCGGAGACCGACAAGAGCGCCTATATCCAGGGCGACTTCAAGACCGAGATCGGCGGCGTTCCGGTGCGCGGCAATGCCGGTCTGCGCTATGTGAAGACCAGCCAGGCGGCGACCGGCTATGTCTTCACCAGCGGCGCGGCGCAGCAGGTCACGACTCCGCGCAGCTATGAGGACTGGCTGCCCTCCGCCAACATCGTCATCGAGCCGGCGTCGAACCTGGTCGTCCGCCTTGCCGCAGCGCGGGTGATGGCGCGTCCGGATCTCGGCAGCCTGCCGCCGGGCGCCTCGATCTCGGTCTCCGGTTCGGGCCGCACGGTCAGCGTCGGCAACCCCACGCTCGATCCCTATCGCGCCGATACATATGACGCGGCGGTGGAATGGTATTTCCAGCCGGGCTCGCTGCTTTCGCTTGCCCTGTTCCAGAAGAATATTGGCAGCTTCGTGCAGACGGTGTCGACGCCGGGCAGCGTGTTCAGCGGCAATCCGTTCGGCCTGCCCGACAGCGTCGCGGTCGCGGCCTGCGGCTCGACCCCGAATTGCGGCCCGTCGCTCAACAACTGGACGTTCAGCGCGCCGCGCAACTCGCCCGGCGGCCGCCTGCGCGGCTTCGAGGTGAATTATCAGCAGCCGCTGCGCTTCCTGCCCGGCTTCCTCAGCAACACCGGTCTGCTGCTCAACTACACCCAGGTCAGCTCGAAGATTAAATATCTGGCCGCCGACGGCACCGTCGCGACGATCAACCAGCTCACCGGCCTGTCGCGCCGGTCGGCCAATGCGACGGTCTATTATGAGGACAAGGTGTTCAGCGCCCGTCTGTCGGGATCCTATCGCAGCAAATATCTGACGCGTGTGCCAGGCACCGAGCGCGGCACCGACGTCGACGGCACCAATTCCACCTTCAACCTCGACGCGTCGATCCAGTTCACCCTCACCGACAATTTCAAGCTGTCGCTGGAGGCGGTGAACCTGACCGACCAGTATCAGGATCAGTTCAACGATTCGCGCGACCTGCTCTCGGTCTATCGCCATTCGGGCCGCGAATTCCTGTTCGGTATCCGCTACACCTATTGACGGTTTCGCGGGGCGCCAATTCCCCCGGCGCCCCGCGATCACCGGGAATGAACGCAGGATTGAAATGACCCTATTGAGCCGCGTCGTCGCTCTCGGCCTGGTCGTGGCCGGTGCCTGCCTCCCCATCGCGGCGGAGGCGAAACCCAGTCGAACCCAGATCGTCGAGACCATGAAGCGCGCGACGCGGTTCATGGTGGAGGAGGTCTCGACCAAGGGCGGCTATGTCTGGTCCTATCTGCCCGACAAGTCGCGGCGCTGGGGCGAGATGGAGGCCTATCCCAGCATGGTCTGGGTCCAGCCGCCGGGCACGCCGACCATGGGGCATCTGTTCCTCGACGCCTATCACGCGACGGGCGACGAATATTATTACCAGGCCGCCGAAAAATCGGCGGAGGCGCTGATCTTCGGCCAGCTTCCCAGCGGCGGCTGGAACTATTTCATCGATTTTGACGGCGAGTCATCGACGCGCCAATGGTATGACACGATCGGCAAGAACGCCTGGCGGCTGGAGGAATTCCAGCATTATTGGGGCAATGCCACCTTCGACGATGCCGGCACGTCGGAAGCGATGCAGTTCCTGCTGCGCCTCTATGTCGAAAAGCGCGATCCCAAATACCGCCCCGCGCTGGAACGCGCGATCGGCTTCGTCCTGGAAAGCCAGTATCCGGTCGGCGGCTGGCCGCAGCGCTACCCGCTGAAATACGAATTCGCGCATCACGGGCGGCCCGATTACACCTCGTTCATCACCTTCAACGACGATGTCGCGGGCGAGAACGTCAAATTCCTGATCCTCTGCTATCAGGCGCTGGGCGAGACGCGCGTGCTCGACGCGATCAACCGCGCGATGAGCGTCTTCCTCGTCACGCAGCAGGGTCAGCCCCAGCCGGGCTGGGCTCTGCAATACAGCACCGACCTGAAGCCCGCGGGCGCCAGGACCTACGAGCCGCGCGCGCTGGCGACGCACACCACCGCGGACAATATCCGCCGGCTGCTCGATTTCTACCGGCTGACCGGAGACACCAAATTCCTCGCCCGCGTGCCCGAGGCGCTGGACTGGCTCGATTCTGTCCGCCTGCCCGACGCGCAGATCAAGGATGGAAAGGCCTATCCGACCTTTGTCGAGATCGGCACCGGCAAGCCGCTCTACATCCATCGCCGCGGATCGAACGTCGTCAATGGCGCCTATTATGCCGATTACGATCCGGCCAACACCGTGTCGCATTACGGATCGACGCGCGCGATCGACGTCGCCGCCATCCGCCGCGACTATGAGGCGCTGAAGGCGCTGCCGCCCGAACAGGTCGCGAAGGATTCGCCGCTGAAGACGGGCAACAAGGTGCCGTTGCCGCGCTATTTCCTGTCCGACGCCGACACGTCGGACCTTAACACCGATCGCCGCGGCAGCGACCTCGACACGCTGATATCCTCGCTCAACGCCAAGGGCTGGTGGCCGACCGAATTGAAGGCGACGAGCAATCCCTATCGCGGCGACGGCAGTCCGACGCCGCAGCCGGGCGACTATCGCGCCACCCGGGTGGGCGACGCGACGGACACTTCACCCTATTTCGCGGAGAAGCCGGTGATCGGCATCTCCACCGGCACCTATATCGAACATATGCGCACGCTGATCGCCGCCGCGGCCGCTGATGCGCGCTGACCGGCGCGGTGCGCTGAAGCTGGTTCTGGCCGGCGCGGCGGCGCTGGCGCTGGCCATGCCCGGCATCGCCGGCGCGCAGACCATCGCGATCGACCGGCCGATGCCGCCGCCCGACTGGGCGCTGGCCGAACGCGCGCTGATCGCGCTTAACGGCGAGGGCGTGACGCTGTTCGTCGACAAATATGTCGATCCGCGCGGCTATCTGCGCGGCCCCGAACATTGGGGCATCACCGACGGGCCGGACGATTCGGTCGAACCGATCCGCAACTGGCCGCTCGCTCATGCGCTGGGCGGGCCGGACTCGATCCTGACGCAGTGGCGCTTCGTCTGGGAAGGGCATCTCGACCAATATTCGCGCGCCAAGGTGCCCGAGGTCGCGGCGGCGAAGGACGGCATCTATCAGCGCGAATTCACGCCCTCCTTCGACTGGGAGCATATGGGCGAAGGGCTCTCGGGTTTCTATTTCTACGGGCTGAGCGCCCCCGACGACCGGACCTATGAGACGCGGCTGCGCCGCTTCGCCGGATTCTATCTGGGCGAGGATCCGGCGGCGCCCAATTACGATCCGAAGCTGAAGATCATCCGCAGCCTGTTCAATGGCAGCAAGGGCCCCAATCTGGGCGAGCCGTCGCCCACCGACTGGGACGGCCCGCCCGTGCCCGGCGGCGATCCCAAGCGCCAGACCCGCTTCCTGAAGGCCACCAACATCAGGGGCGATCATCCGCTCAACCTGGCCAGCACCAATCTGGCGCTCCACGCCTATATGGTCACCGGCGATCCGAAATACCGGATCTGGCTGCTCGACTATGTCGATGCCTGGGCGAAAAGAATCGACGCCAATGCCGGCAACATCCCTTCCAATATCGGGCTGGACGGCACGATCGGCGGCGAGTGGGGCGGCAAATGGTATGGCGGCGTGTTCGGCTGGAACTCGCCCGATGCGGGCATCCGCAACTATGTGCTGCGCGGCCCGCCCGAGGGGTTCGGCAATGCGCTGCTGCTGACCGGCGACCAGCGCTACACCCAGGTGCTCCGCCGCCAGATCGACAATCTCTATGCGCAGAAGAAGGTGGAAGGCGGCAAGACGCTGATCCCCGTCTATCATGGCGATCAGGGGTGGTATGGCTGGTTCGACGTCGACGGTAGCTCGCCCGGCCTCGGCAATCGCCGCCAGGTCGAGCAGGACATCTATCTCTGGTCGCTCGAACCGAACGACCTGAAGCGCCTGCCCGACAGCGGCTGGATCGGCTTCCTCCGCCATGGCGACCCGTCCTATCCGCTGAAGGCGCTGCAAAAGGATATGGAAGAGGTCCGCGTCGCCGCCGATGTGCTGCGTAAGGACGACAGCAGCATCGGCTATCCGCCCGACGAAACGCGCTGGTCCAACGCCAATCCGGTCGCGACCACGGCGCTGATCAACCTCACCATGGGCGCCGCCGATCCCGACGGATCGGGCCACGGCCCGCTGCCGCTCCACGCGCAGCTCCGCCATTTCGATCCCGTCGCGCGCCGCGCGGGCCTGCCCCCGGATGTCGCGGCGCTGGTCGAGAAGATCGGCCCGGATTCGGTGACGCTGACGCTGGTCAACACCAGCCCCATTCAGCCACGCACCGTGACCGTGCAGATGGGCGGCTATGGTGAGCATCAGGCGACGAGCGTGACGGCGGGCGGCGTACGGAAAGCGCTCGACACATCGGCCTTCGACGTGCGGCTGGCGCCAGGCGCGGGTCAGACGCTGACGATCGGGGTGCGGCGCTATGTGAACCAGCCCACGCTGCGGTTTCCTTGGGAGCGGGAATGACGTGGATGGGGTGTCGGTCTATTTCGCCCCCACCCCCATATACCGATCCCGCAGATCCAGCGGCCGGGCGGTCAGGGGCATCTGGATGCCCTTCACGAACACCGCCTCGGGCCGCGACAGCGGCTCCAGCGGGTCGCCATTCCATAATACCAGATCGGCTTCTTTTCCGGTTTCCAGCGAACCGATACGGTTTGAAACACCGAACACCCTGGCCGGATTGATCGTGATCGCCGCGACCGCCGCCTCATGGGGCAGTCCCCAGGCGACCGCATTGCCCGCGCCGTAGCGCAGTTCGCGCGCGCGGTGCGCGACGCCGCTGCCGGTCTTCAGGATCAGCGTGACGCCCGCCGCGTGCAGCTGGGCCGCATTCTCCTCGGTCGAACCCAGTTCGGAGAAGCTGCGCGGCAGGTTGGCGATCGGATCGACGATGACGGGCACGCCCGCCGCGGCGATCTGCGGCGCGACGCGCCAGCCCTCCGCCGCGCCGTCGAGGATGATCTTCAGCCCTTCCTCGCGGGCGAGCGCCAGCATCTCGACGATGTCCGATGCGCGATCGACCTTGACGATCACCGGCATCCGCCCTTCCCCGACGGGAACCAGCGCCTCAAGGTCGATGCGCGACAAGGGCTGTGGCCGTCCTGCGCCGCGATCATAGGCGGCGCGGTTGCGCGCGAAATGGCGGACATCGGCGAGCGTCGCCTTCAACTGCACGATCGCGGCGCCACGCGCGCCGCCGGCACGGGCCGCTCCGCCCTCGCCCATTTCCAGCACCATCGCGACGCGCGGGCGCGTCACCATGTCGGGTTGTTGCGCCAGGTCGATCACCGCCGCCTGCCCCGCGAATTGCAGTTCGCGCCCGCGCCGGTCGTCATAAAGCGGCGTCGTCACCGCATGGGTGATCCCCGCCAGCCGCGAGACGGGCAACAGGATCGAATCCGGATTGAGCCCGCGCGAAATGTCGAAGCCCGCGCTGATCCCCGCGCTGTGCGTCGCGCGGTCGGCGCTCGGCGGCACCTGGCTGACCTCGACCGCGCCCAATGTGCTGTCCGCCTGGACGAAGCCGGGGGTCACCACCCCACCCCGGCCATCGATCACGCGCGCGCCCGGCGGCACGGCGACGGCGGGTCCGGCCGCGACGATCCGCCCGTCGCGGATCAGCACGGTGCCGCGCTCGACGGTGCCCGCCGCGCCCATCGTCATCAGCCGCGCATCGACGATGGCGACCGTCTCGGCAGCGGCGGGGACGGATACGACCAGCGCCAGCGCGCTCAGCAGGGACCGGATCATCGCGAGCCTCCCGGCTGGCCGAGCGTGAAATCGGAATGCGGCCGATAATCGGGATCCGAACGGTCGAAGACGATGCCGCCGTCGATCCACACCTTGTCCGCGCGCGCATAGATGCTGAAGGGATCGGCGCTCCACATCACCACGTCCGCATTCTTGCCCGGCTCCAGCGTGCCGACCTTGTCGGCGATGCCCAGCGCCCTGGCGGAATTGGCGGTGAACCATTTGATCGCCTCGGCCTTCGGAATCTTCAATCCCGCGCGCCAGGCGGAGGACAGTGCGGCCGCAGCCTCCTGGTTCAGGCGCTGGATCACCAGCGGATCGTCCGAATGAATGATCGCGCAGCCCCCGGCGGCATGGATCAGCGGCGCATTCTCCTCGATCGCGTCGAACACCTCCATCTTGTATCCCCACCAGCTTGCCCAGGTGGCGACGCAGATATCCTCCTTCACCAGCATCGGCGCGATCTTGTAGGCCTCGTTGGCGTGGTGGAAGGTGCGGATCCGGAACCCGAACTCGCGCGCGATGTCGATCATGTTCGCCATCTCGTCGGCGCGATAGCAATGGTTCTGGACCAGGATCTCGCCCTTGAGCACGCCCGCCAGCGTTTCGAGCTGCAGGTCGCGCTTGGGCGGCTCACCGGTCTTTCTGCCCTTTTCCCATTTGTCCCAGCGGCGCGCATAATCCTGCGCGTCGATCCATGCCTTGCGATAGCCCGCGACATTGCCCATCCGCGTCGCGGGCGAGCGCCCCTTGGCGGCATAGACGCGCTTGGGATTCTCGCCGCACGCGATCTTCAGCCCATAGGGCGCGCCGGGGAACTTCATCGCCTGCATCGTGCCGGCCGGGACGTTCTTGAGCGTGACGGAGCGGCCGCCGAACAGGTTCGCCGAGCCCGGCAGCACCATCAGCGTCGTCACCCCGGCCTGCCGCGCGGCATCGAGCCCGGGATCCTGCGGCCAGATCGAATGCTCCACCCAGACCTGCGCGGTGTTGGGATCGGTCATCTCGTTCACGTCGTTGAGCGCGTCGGCGCTTTCCGGCTGCGACCAGGCGCCGAGATGCGAATGGGCGTCGATCACCCCCGGCGTCACCCATTTGCCGCGCGCGTCGATCCGCTGATAGCCGTCGGGCACCGCGATCCCCGCACCGACCGAGACGATTCGGCCGCCATCCATCAGCACCGTGCCGTCGGCGATCTCCGCGCCCGTCGCGGTCAGCACCGTGCCGCCGACCAAGGCGACGCGACCGGCGGCCGGCGCGCGATAGGTGCTGGGATAGGGATTGGCGTCGATCGGCCGCACCGGCTCCGCCGAAACCGCGACCGGCGCGGGCGGCGGAGCGGAGGCGCAGCCGGCAAGCGTGACGGCCGAAAGCAGGCCGAGCGCGGCGTGCCTCATTTGCCGTCCGGCGTCACCGAGCGGACCACGCCGCCCTTCTCGTCGAGGAAGTCGATCGACGCCTTTCCGTCGGCCATCACCTTCATCAGGATGCGCGGGCGGCCCATCGCGTCGTTGAGCATCACCGCGGAATCGCGATCGCGCGTCTTGCCGACATAGACGCGCTGGCGGCCGAACGTGCCCTCCGCCTGGAATTTCTGGATCATCGCGGTCTTTTCGGGGCCGTCGGGCATCTTGCCGAACCGTTCCGCGGCGTCGAAGTCGAGCGGCGCTTCGGGCCGGTCGTTGACCACCATCGCCGCCCAGCGACGGCCATCATATTCGTTCTGGGTCAGCTGGATCACCTGATCCTGTTCGAACTGGTCGAAGCTCAGATGGCCGCCGCCCGAGACCTTGCCGTCCGGGCCCTTGCGCCCGCTGAAGGTCAGGCCGCCATTCTCGGTGCCTTCGTTATTGTAGAAGATGATGCCGGCGCCGCGATTTCCGCTGGGATGCGGCCGTTCCTTGCCGTGGAAGATGATGCCGGGCGAGCGGCTGGTGTTCGATACGATCATGCGGATCGTGCCGTCATCCTCGCGCACATTGATCCGCTTCACGTCGATCTCGTCGAATGCCGCCTTTTTGGGCGTCGTATCGGCCATCGCGCCGGTCCCCAGCGAAAAGGCCATCGCGGCGGTCAGCACGCCCGAATAGAGGATCAGGAGCTTGTTGCCGTTCATTTGGTCTCTCCATTTTGCCGGGATGTGATGGCGGGAAGGTAGCGGTCGCGAAGCTCGGTCGCGCGGGATGTCATCGCCTGTTCGACGCCGCCGATCAGCACCGCGACGGGGCGCGCGACGGTCTCCAGCGGATCGCCGTCCCAGATCACGACATCGCCCGCCTTGCCCGCCTCGAGCGAGCCGACGCGATCGGCCAGGCCGAAGATGCGCGCGGGATTGATCGTGACCGCGGCGAGCGCGGTCTGCCAGGGCAGTCCGTTGGCGACGGCATTGCCCGCATTGTAGCGCATCTCGCGCTCGCGGTGGTTACCGTTGCCCTGGATCGCGATCGTCACGCCCGCGGCAGCGAGGCGCCGGGCATTGCCCAGCGTCGCGCCCAGCATCTCGAACGAGACGGGATTGTTCTCGATCGGCGTGACCAGCACCGGCACCTTCGCCGCCGCGATCTCGCGCGCGACGCGCCAGCCCTCGCCGGCACCCTCCAGGATGATCTTCACCTTCTCTTCGCGCGCCATCGCCAGCACGTCGCGGATGTCGGCGGCGCGGTTGACGGTGACGAGCAGCGGCATCCGCCCCTCGACCACCGGGATCAGCGCCTCCAGATCCATGCGCGACAGCGTGTAATCGCGCGTCTCGCCGCGATCGTAAGCGGCCCGGCGATGCGCGAAATCGCGTACCTCGGCAAAGATCGCCTGGAGCGCGACCAGTTCCGCCGCCCGCGCGCCGCCCGCGCGCTCGGCGCCGGCATCGCCCATTTCCAGCACCATCGCGACGCCGCGCTTCATCAGCATCGGCGCGCCGCCCAGCGAGACCGCCGCTGCCTGTCCGGCAAAGAGCAGTTCGCGTCCGGCCGCATCGTCATAGGCCGGCGTCGCGATCGCGCTGGTGATGCCGCCCAGCCGCGCGACGGGCAGCAGCAGCGAGTCCGGATTGAGGCCATAGCCCGCATCGAACGCGGCACTGATATCGCTCTTGCGCGTGCCGCGATCGTCGGTGGACTCGACCGAGCGCACCTCGACCAGGCCGAGCGCGGTGCCCGATGCGACCAGCCCGGGCGTGACGATCCGCCCCGCGGCATCGATGATCCTGGCGCCCGGCGGCACGGCCACATCGGCGCCGACCGCGACGATCCGGCCATCGCGGACGATGACGGTGCCGCGCGCGATCTCCCCCGCGGCGCCCATCGTCACCACGCGGCCCCCGGTGATCGCGACCGTCTCGGCCGCGGCGGGTATGGCGGCGGTGAACATCAGCGCGGCGAGCATCTGCCTGATCATCGCGCGAACTCCTGCCCCGGCTGGCCCAGCACGAAATCGGACGGCGCCTGATAGCGCGGATCGGCCCGGTCCCAGCTCAGCGCGCCGTCGATCCAGACCTTGTCCGCGACGGCATAGACGCTGAACGGATCGGCACTCCACAGCACCACGTCCGCCATCTTGCCCGGTTCCAGCGTGCCGACGCGGTCAGCCACGCCCATCGCCTTGGCGGGATTGGCGGTGATCCATTTGATCGCCTGTCCGCGCGCGATCTTCATGCCGGCATGGTTGGCGGCGGTCATCGCGATCCCCGCCTCCTGATTGAGCCGCTGGATCAGCAGGCCGTCATCCGAATGGATGATCGCGCAGCCGCCCGCCGCGTCGACCATCGGCGCATTCTCCTCGATACCGTCGAGCGATTCCATCTTGGCGCCCCAGCTGTTCGCCCAGGTCGCGACGCAGATATCCTCCTTCGCGAGCAGGGGCGCGATCTTGAAGGCTTCGTTGGCGTGGTGGAATGCACGGATGCGGAAACCGAATTCGCGCGCGACGTCGATCATCACCGCCATCTCGTCGGCGCGATAGCAATGGTTCTGGACCAGGATCTCGCCCTTCAGCACGCCGGCCAGGGTCTCGAGCTGCAGATCGCGCTTCGGCGGGTCGCCTGCCTTTTCGCCCTTTTCCCATCTGTCCCAGCGCTTCAGATAGTCGGCCGCGTCGATCCACGCCTTGCGATAGCCCGCGACATTGCCCATCCGCGTCATCGGCGCGCGGCCCTTGCCGCCATAGACGCGCTTGGGATTCTCGCCGCACGCCATCTTCAGGCCATAGGGCGCGCCGGGGAACTTCATCGCCTGAGTGGTGACGGCCGGCACGTTCTTCAGCGCGACCGATCGGCCGCCGAACAGATTGGCCGAACCCGGCAGGATCATCAGCGAAGTGATGCCGCCGCCGCGCGCCAGCCGGAATTTCGGATCCTGCGGCCAGACCGAATGCTCGGCCCAGACCTCTGCAGTGTTGGGAGAGACGGCCTCGTTGCCATCCTCGTGCGAGGGTGTGCCGGGCGATGGGTAGACGCCAAGATGCGAATGCGCGTCGATGATGCCGGGCGTCACCCATTTGCCGCGCCCGTCGATGCGCTGATAGCCGTCGGGCACAGCCAGGTCGGCGCCCACCGCCTCCACCTTGCCGTCGCGCAGCAGCACCGTGCCGGTCGCGATCTCCGCGCCCGTGCCGGTCAGGATCGACGCGCCGACGATCGCCAGCGGTGGATGCGGCGCAGGACGATAGGTGGAGCTAAAGGGATCGCCGCCACCGACATCCTGCGCCGCAGCGGTACATGCCGCGACAAGCAGCAGCGCCGCGCCGATCACGCGGCCAGCACCCAAAACTGATCGTTCCGCCGCTGACCCCATAATCGACCTCCGCCCATTACCGACGAGCGACGGGCGCGAAGAATCCGCCACTCTCTTTTTGCGACGGACCGATGGCGGATTTGCCGGCCCGGACCATCGTCTCGGGCAGGGGAGATCCGCTTTTCCTTTGCGGATGTTACAAGGGGCTGGGCCTAGTGAGTGAACTTCGTCTGGCGCGTCGCGCCGCAAAACTTCCGACCAGCTTTCCGGCCCCGCATTTCCCGTCAGAGCTCGAAGCCGATGTGATCCCGTTCGATTCCGGTTTCGCCGCGCCGCAATTGCTGCCCGACCTGACCGCATTCGCCGTGGATGCGCTCAACGCGCATCGTGAGGAGACGCTGCAATATTCGCCCACCCACGGCCAGCCCGAGCTGCGCGGCTGGCTGGCCGAACTGATGAACGAGGATGGCTGCGCGCTGACGCCCGACCATCTGCTGATCGTCAACGGCGCGAAGCATGGGCTGGAACTGATCTGCCGCCTGCTGCTGGACGAAGGCGACGCGGTGGTCGTCACCGCGCCCACCTATTTCACCGCCATCCCGATCTTCCGCAGCTTCGGCGCCGATTTCATCGAAGTCGGCCAGGATGGCGACGGCATCGACGTCGCCGCGCTGGAGACCATGCTCGATGCGCGCGCCAAGGAAGGGCTGGCGGCCCCCAAGCTGATCTACAATGTCGCCGACTTCCACAATCCGACGGGTGCGACCATGTCGCTCGCGCGTCGCGAAGCGCTGATCGCGCTGGCCGAGGCGCGCGGCATCACCGTGGTCGAAGACACGCCCTATCGCCGGGTCCGCTTCGACGGAGAGACGGTGCCGTCGCTGAAGGCGCTCGACCGCACCGGCAACGTCTTCCATGTCGGCACCTTCTCCAAACTGGTCGCGCCGGGCCTGCGCATCGGCTGGGTCGCCGCCGATCCCGACATCATCGCGCGGCTGATCCGGCTGAAGTCGGACGGCGGATCGTCTCCGCTGGTTCAGCGCATCATCTACGAATTCGGCCGTTCGCCCGCCTTCCCCGCGCATATCGAGCGCGTCCAGTCGGTCTATCGCGAACGGCGCGACCGCATCGTCGAGGCGGTCCGCCGCGAGATGCCCGAAGCGGAGATCGCGGTGCCCGAGGGCGGCTATTATGTCTGGGTGACGCTGCCCGGCCATGTCGACGGCGACGCCGTCGCCGCGCGGGCGGCCGAGGCCAAGGTGAACCTGATCGCGGGCAGCACCTTCTTCGCGGGCACCAGCGCGGGCAATGCGCGCGTGCCGAAGAACCATATCCGCCTGTCCTACAGCTATGCGACGCCCGAACAGATCGACGAGGGCGTCAGCCGTCTCGCCGGCGCCTATCGGACGGTCGCGGGCTGATGGCGTCCGCCCCCCAACCCCTTGTCGAGTTCCGCGGCGTCGAGAAACGCTATGGCGGCGGAACCCGGCCGGCCGTGGCGGGGCTGGACCTGACGGTGTCGCGGGGCGAATTCCTGACTTTGCTCGGCCCTTCGGGATCGGGCAAGACGACCACGCTGATGATGCTCGCCGGCTTCGAGACGCCGACAGCGGGCGACATCATGCTCGACGGGCATTCGCTGGCCAACCGGCCGCCGCACAAGCGCAACATGGGTGTGGTGTTCCAGAATTACGCGCTGTTCCCGCACATGACGGTCGCGCAGAACCTGGCCTTTCCGCTGGGGGTGCGCGGCGTGCGCGGCCAGGACGCGACGGTGCGCGTCGATCAGGCGCTCGAACTCGTCCGGCTGGACGGGCTGGGCCATCGCCGGCTCGACGCGCTGTCGGGCGGGCAGCGCCAGCGCGTCGCACTGGCGCGCGCGCTGATCTTCGAACCCGATCTGGTGCTGATGGACGAGCCGCTGGGCGCGCTCGACCGACAATTGCGTGAGCGTCTCCAGGCAGAGATCAAGCGCATCCAGCGCGCGCTGGGCCTGACCATCGTCTATGTCACGCACGACCAGAGCGAGGCGCTGACCCTGTCGGACCGGATCGTCGTGTTCGCAGACGGCGCGGTCCAGCAGGTCGGCACCCCGCAATCGATCTACGAACATCCCGCCAATGCCTTCGTCGCCGGCTTCGTCGGTGAGAATAACGGGCTGGCGGGCGTCGTCACCGAACGCGACGGCGCCAATTGCGTGGTCCGGCTGGAGGGCGGCCAGACCATCCGCGCGACCGCGGTCGGCGACATCGCGCCCGGCTCGCGCGTCGTCACCACCATCCGGCCCGAACATGTCGGCATGGACGATGGCGCCGGCGCCTTCTGCAACCGGCTGGATGCGCGCGTCGACGAACTCGTCTATCATGGCGACCATAGCCGGATCCGGGCGACTTTGCCGGGCGGCGCGACGCTGAGCATCCGTGCCCCGCGCGAGCGCGGCATCGCCCCGGCCGACGCGCTGCCGATCGGCTGGTGCGCGGACCGGTGCTTCGCCTTCCCGGCCGATGGCTGGGCAGAGGATCCGCTGGGGGAAACGCGATGAAGCTGTGGGGGCGCATGATCGCCGCATCCGGCATGGTGGCGGCAACGCTCGCCCTGGGGTCGTGCGGATCGGATTCGACGACGCGCCCGCTGACCATCGTCGGCTGGGGCGGATCTTCGCAGGATGCGCACCGCAACGCCTATTGGACGTCGTTCACCAAGGCGACGGGCATCGAACTGCGTGAGGATACCTGGCACGGCGGCGTCGGCGTGATCCGGACCAAGGTGATGGGCGGCGATTCGAGCTGGGACATCGTCCAGGTCGAGACCGAGGATCTGATCCTGGGTTGCGAGGAAGGGCTGTTCCAGCCGCTCGACTGGGCGGCGCTGGGCGGGCGCGGCGCCTTCGTTCCCGCCGCGGTCCACGAATGCGGCGTCGGCGCGATGCTCTGGTCGTATCTGATCGGCTATGACGGCGATCGCATCAAGGGGCCGGGGCCGCAGAGCTGGGCCGATTTCTGGGACGTGAAGCGTTTCCCGGGCAAGCGCGGCATGCGCAAGACGCCCAAATATTCGCTCGAATTCGCACTGCTGGCCGACGGGGTTGCGCCCGCCGCGGTCTATCCGACGCTGCGCACCGCCGCCGGCGTCGACCGCGCCTTCCGCAAGCTCGACGAATTGAAGCCCAACATCGTCTGGTGGTCGTCCATTTCGCAGGTGCCCGATCTGCTCGGATCGGGCGAGGTCGCGATGTCGGTCACCAGCCCCGGCCGGCTGATCGTCGCCAACCGCACCGAGAAGCGCAATTTCAAGGTGAACTGGCACGGCAACATCTATGCCGTCGATTATTGGGTGATCCTGAGCAACAGTCCGCGCAAGGCCGAGGCGAACGAACTGCTGCGCTACATGACGCGCCCGGAAAACCAGATGCGCCTGCCCACCTTCATCCCGACCGGCCTGACCAGTGTCGAGGCGGGCAAGCAGATCGATCCCGTCTACAAGCACGACACGCCGTCCGATCCCGCCAACATGACCGACGCGCTCGCGCTCGACGGCGATTTCTGGGTCGAATATGGCGACCAGCTCACCCAGCGTTTCAATGCCTGGGTCGCGCGGTAATCGTGGCTCTATCCGCTCATCCTGAGGAGCCGTTGAGCGCAGTCGAAACGGCCTCTCGAAGGATCCTTCGAGACGGGTCTTCGCCAGGCTCAGCCCCTCCTCAGGATGAGCGGATAGCGGGCGGTCGAAGGCAGAAGCGCCGCTGGTGGACCTTCGCGCTCGTCGCGCCGCTGCTGCTGTTCCTGATCGCGAGCTTCATCGCGCCCGTGCTGCTGATGCTCTCGCGCGCGGTGACCGATCACGAGCTGGCCGAAAGCTGGCCGAAAAGCGCGGAGCTGCTGTCCGCCTGGGACGGAAACGGCCTGCCCGACGATACGCTGGCCGGCACCGTCGCCGCCGAGATGCTGGCGGCGCGCCATGCCGGCACGCTCAACCGCGTCGCCAATCGCCTGAATTACGACGTGGTCGGATCGCGCAGCCTGCTCTACGCGACCGCGGACCGGATGGCGGCCGGCGCGCCCGGCGACACACTGGCGGATCTGGTGCGGATCGATCCGCGCTGGGCCAATCGCAGCTACTGGTCGGCGATGCGCCATGCCGCCGGGCCGACCACCAGCTATTATCTGCTCGCCTCGCTCGACCGCCGGCTCGACGCCGACGGCGCGATCACCGCGGTCGCCAGCGAACAGGCGGTGTTCGTCGACATCTTCCTGCGCACCTTCAAGATCAGCCTGGTGGTCGCCCTGTTGTGCGTGGCGCTGGGCTATCCCGTCGCCTATCTGCTCGCGTCGCTGCCCGAGCGACGGGCCAATCCGCTGCTGATCCTGGTGCTGCTGCCCTTCTGGACCTCCGCGCTGGTGCGCACCACCGCCTGGGTGGTGCTGTTGCAGACCAATGGCGTGGTGAACGGACTGCTCGACGGGATCGGGCTGATCGATGCGCCGCTCCAGCTCATCTACAACCGGCTGGGCGTCTATATCGCGATGACCCATGTGCTGCTGCCCTTCTTCATCCTGCCGCTCTATGGCGTGATGAAGGGGATCGAACCGTCGGCGATGCGCGCGGCGAGTTCGCTCGGCGCGCCGCCGCTGGAGGCATTCGCGAAAGTCTATCTGCCGCAGACATTGCCCGGCGTCGCGGCGGG
>Ga0209902_100505_pt1 | contig 39564 bp, 46 predicted proteins | sample FECB27metaG_FD_188304 | JGI IMG/M metagenome (GOLD analysis project Ga0209902, IMG submission 188304) | Cyanobacterial communities from the Joint Genome Institute, California, USA - FECB-27 (SPAdes) (version 2) | ecosystem: Environmental > Aquatic > Thermal springs > Hot (42-90C) > Microbial mats...
GGAAAAGCAATAGGAACCGACATATGCCCTCTTTCTCCCGCGGACTTGAGAAGGCCCTCCATCAGGCGATGAACCTGGCGCGCGAGCGGGCGCATGAGTTCGCCACGCTCGAGCACCTGCTGCTGGCGCTGACCGACGACCGCGACACCATCGCGGTGCTGACCGGCTGCGATGTCGACATCGAAGCGCTGAAGTCCGACCTCGAGGATTTCATCAACGAGGAGCTCGACAGCCTCGTGGTGCCCAACGGGCAGGACGCGCGGCCGACCGCGGCGTTCCAGCGCGTCATCCAGCGCGCCGTGATCCATGTGCAGTCGTCCGGGAAGGAAGAGGTTACGGGCGCCAACGTGCTCGTCGCCATCTTCGCCGAGCGCGAGAGCCATGCCGCCTACTTCCTCGAGCAGCAGGACATGACGCGGCTCGACGCGGTCAACTTCATCTCGCACGGCATCACCAAGTCGGGGCCGAGCGAGGAGCGTCGGGTGCGTGGCGCCGAGACTCCGGCCGGGAACGGGCAGGGCGAGGAAGGCGAACGGGCCGGCAACGGCCAGAGCTCGGCGCTTGCCGATTTCTGCGTCAACCTCAACGACAAGGCCCGGGCCGGCAAGATCGATCCGCTGATCGGCCGCGACAGCGAGCTGCGCCGGACTATCCAGATCCTTTGCCGCCGCTCCAAGAACAACCCGCTCTATGTCGGTGACGCCGGCGTGGGCAAGACCGCCATTGCCGAGGGTCTCGCCCGCAAGATCATCGAGGGCGACGTGCCCGAAGTGCTGCGCGAGGCGGTGATCTATGCGCTCGACATGGGCTCGCTCTTGGCAGGCACCCGCTATCGCGGCGACTTCGAAGAGCGGCTGAAGGCCGTGATGAAGGAGCTCGAGAAGCACCCTGACGCCATCCTGTTCATCGACGAGATTCACACCGTGATCGGCGCCGGCGCCACCTCAGGCGGCGCGCTCGATGCCTCGAACCTGCTGAAGCCGGCCCTGGCCTCGGGCAATATCCGCTGCATCGGCTCGACCACCTACAAGGAGTATCGGCAGTTCTTTGAGAAGGATCGGGCGCTGGTTCGCCGCTTCCAGAAGATCGACGTTGCCGAGCCGACCATCCCGGATGCGATCGAGATCGTGAAGGGCCTGCGGCCGTATTTCGAGGACTACCACAAGCTGAAATACACCGACGACGCGCTGAAGGCCGCCGTCGAGCTGAGCGCACGCTACATCAATGATAGGAAGCTCCCCGACAAGGCGATCGATGTGATCGACGAGACCGGCGCCAGCCAGATGCTGCTGACCCCGGAGAACCGCAAGCAGACCATCGACGTCGCCGATATCGAGCAGACCATCGCCACGATGGCCCGCATTCCGCCCAAATCGGTGTCGAAGTCGGATTCGGAGCTGCTCGCCAACCTCGAGAGCAATCTCAAGACCGTGGTGTTCGGCCAGGATCAGGCGCTCACCGCGCTCTCGTCGGCGATCAAGCTGGCCCGTGCGGGCCTGCGCGAACCGGAAAAGCCGATCGGCTCCTACCTGTTCACCGGCCCGACCGGTGTCGGCAAGACCGAGGTGGCCAAGCAACTGGCGGATACGCTGGGCGTGGAGCTGCTGCGCTTCGACATGTCCGAGTACATGGAGCGGCACACCGTGTCGCGGCTGATCGGCGCCCCTCCGGGCTATGTCGGTTTCGACCAGGGGGGCCTGCTCACCGATGGCGTGGACCAGCATCCGCATAGCGTGGTGCTGCTCGACGAGATCGAGAAGGCCCATCCGGACCTGTTCAACATCCTGTTGCAGGTGATGGATCACGGCAAGCTGACGGACCACAACGGCAAGTCGGTCGACTTCCGCAACGTGATCCTGATCATGACGTCGAACGTCGGCGCCATGGAGCTGCAGAAGTCGCCGATCGGCTTTGGTCGCAAGCGCGAGCAGGGTGACGACGAGGAAGCGGTGAACCGGATGTTCACGCCGGAATTCCGCAACCGCCTCGATGCCATCATCTCGTTCGGCCCGCTGCCGCCGGCAGTCGTCCGTCGGGTGGTCGAGAAGTTCGTGCTGCAGCTCGAAGGCCAACTGGCCGAGCGTGGCGTGACCATTGAGCTGACCCCGGAAGCCGCAGAGTGGCTGGCGATCCGCGGCTATGACGAGCGCATGGGCGCTCGCCCGCTGGGCCGCGTGATCCAGGAGCATGTCAAGAAGCCGCTGGCCGACCAGGTACTGTTCGGCGAGCTGCAGAACGGCGGTTCGGTCACCGTGGCCGTTGTTGGCGTCGGTACCGAGGCCAAGCTCGAGCTGATCGCGGTTCCGCCGCGGCCGGCCCGGCCCAAGGCCATCGCTGCGCCCAAGGCCAAGAAGGCCAAGGCCGCTGCCGACAAGCCGGCGGAAGAGAAAAGCTGAGATCCCATGCAGGGTCTATGCAAGGCCGGGAGCGATCCCGGCCTTTTTCTTTAGGTGACGATCGAGGGAGGAAAGAGTGGCACTTGAGGGCAAGACCATCGCCATAACTGGCGCGGCGCGCGGTCTGGGCGCTGCGTTGGCCATTGTCGCCGCAGATCGCGGCATGATCCCATTGCTGCTGGGGCGGAATGCTGCCGGCATCGGCGCGGTGGCCGATGCGATCGAGCAGCGGACCGGCAAGCGGCCGGATGCCTTCGTCTGCGATCTCGCCGACCCGCTGTCGCTGACCGGCGCGGCGAGCAAGATCGCCACGGTGCATCCCGAACTCGACATTCTCGTCAATTCAGGCTCGCAATGGGTAGGCGGCGCCTACCAGGCGATGACCGATGCGCAGATCGCCGCCGTCGTCGACTCCACGGTGACCGGCACGATGGCGCTGACGCGGCGCCTGCTGCCACTGCTGCTGAAGCGGCCCGAGGCCGACATCCATACCGTGGTGTCGATGAGCGGGCTGCCCTATGCGCGGATGCGCGGCTCATCGGTGCCGTTCGTCGCCGCCAAGCACGCCCAGAACGGCTTCGTCCAGGCGCTGACCGAAGAGATGGCAGGCACCAGCGTGCGCGTCACCTCGGTCTATCCCGGCCATATCGAGGACACCTCGCCGCTCGAGGAGAACTGGGATCAGCTGCGCGGTGTCGAGGACGCCTTGAGCGACAAGGATGTGGTCGAGTCGATCCTGTTCGTCCTCGGCCAGCCGCGCAACGTCGCCATCCGTTCGCTGGTGATCGAGCGGGCTCGGACCGAGTTCCTCAGCTAGAGCGCGCGCTACGCCGGTGCGATGACCTCGGGAGCGCTGCGGCGCGCGATTTCCGCATGCGCGGCGCCGATCGCGGCCTCCACGGTGCGCTCGTAGAGCACCGTGGGCCCGCTGACACCATGCGTAGTGAGGGATTTCCGTACCGCCGGGGTCGCGCCGGAGATCAGCAGCACGACGTGATGACGCGCCGCCTTGCGCGCGATGCCCCCCATGGTGTTGGCGGCGGTCGAGTCGATGAACGGCACGGCTGAGAAATCGACGACGAAGGCACGGTGCTGGTCGGCGATGCGTTCGAGCACCGAGCCCACGGTCGCCGCCGCGCCGAAGAAGAAGGCACCGGTAATGCGGTAGACGGCGACATCGGGGTCCGTGGCGATGGTGGGGTCGTAGGGTAGGCGCGTGGCGCCGGCGGCGTCGGCCTGATCCTCGGGAACCGGCGGGGCGTGCACTTCGACTCCGGCATGCTGAGCCATCCGGTGAATGAACAGCAGTGCTCCCAGCGCGAAGCCGACGACGATGCCCTCGGTGAGGCCAAGGAATACCGTGAGCCCGAACGTCGCCAGCAGCACTACCGCGTCGCCCGGCGAGGTGCGGAGCAGGGTCGCGAAGGCGGTCCTTTCGGCCATGTTCCAGGCAACGACCACCAGCACCCCGGCGAGGGCCGCGAGCGGGATGAAGCTCGCAAGCGGGGCGGCCACCAGCATGAACAGCACGATGAACACCGAGTGGAACATGCCGGCCAGCGGGCTGCGGGCGCCGGAGCGCACATTGGTCGCGGTGCGAGCTACCGTGCCAGTGGCGCAGATGCCGCCGAACAGGGCCGAACCGATATTGGCGATACCCTGCGCCACCAGTTCCATATTGGAACGATGCCGCCGGCCGGTCATGCCATCGGCGACCATGGCGGAGAGCAGCGACTCGATGGCGCCGAGCAGGGCGAAGGCAATCGCATCGGGAAGAACCGCCTGGACCTTGTCGAGCGAGAGCGGCGGCAGCGCGGGGCTAGGCAGAGTGCTTGGAATACCACCGAAACGCGTGCCGATGGTTTCAACCGGCAGTTGCAGCAGCGCGCCGGCAAGCGAGGCCGCAATCACGGCGATGAGGATGCCCGGCCAGTGCGGGCGCCAGCGCCGCAGCCCTATGATGACGCCGACGGCGAGCGCGGCGATGCCGAGGGCGGTCGGGTTGGTGGTCCCGATGGCCGCCGCCAGTTTTGCAAGTTTGGGAAGGATATCCGCCGGATCGGCGCCCGACAGCGTCAGGCCGAGCAGATCGTGGATCTGGCCCACGAACAGGATCACCGCGATTCCGGAGATGAAGCCGACTGTCACCGGGTAGGGGATGAACTTGATGTAGCTGCCGAGGCGGAACACTCCCATCAACAGCAGGAACATTCCGGACATGATCGTCGCGAGCAGCAGTCCGTCGAGCCCGTGGCGACTGATAGTGGAGGCGACCAGCACCGTGAAGGCCGCCGCTGGTCCGCCGATCTGAAAGCGGCTGCCGCCCAGCGCCGAGATCAGGAAGCCTCCGACGGCGGCGGTGAACAGTCCGCGCTGGGGCGTCGTCCCCGAGGCGATGGCGATGGCCATCGACAGGGGCAGTGCGACGATGGCGACGGTGAGCCCGGCGAGGATATCGGCCCTGAGGTCGGCGAGCCCATAGCCCTCGCGCAGCACGGTGATCAGCTTGGGGGTGAAAAGCTCGGCGACGGCGGGCGGCGCGGCACGTGAGGCGGGGGCAGAACTGGCCATCGGATCATTCGCCTTTCGCGAACAAGCGCGGCAATCATCGGTGGCAAGGGCCGTGATCGCCCAAATGATGTCTGGAGTTCAGTCGGTCTTCGGCGTCGGTCGTCGGAGGCGCACGCCGCGACCACCCGTATCGCTGCGGGCGTTGTCGCCGATCAACTCGACGCCGGCCTCGTTCAGGGCCTCGATCACTCTGGTGAGGGTTTCGACGATGCCGCGCACGGTGCCGTCGCTGGCTTCCATGCGCTGGATAGTGGGCAGCGATACTCCGGCCATATCGGCCAGGGTCTTCTGGTCGATGCCGAGCAGGGCGCGGGCGGCCCGCAGTTGGGCGGCGGTCATCATCGGTGCTAACGCCTGGACGAGGAAGTCTAGCGCAGAATGTCGACGAACTGATGTGCTGCACATCACTGTTGGGATTTCTAGCAGCTTCGCCGGGAGTCGAAAAGCCGGGCGACTAGCGCGGCGCCCGCACCACATAGGCGCATAGGAAGGCGAGGTAGATCGCCCCGGGCACGATCAGCGCCCCAACCTGCCACTGTCCATAGGCAAAGGCCCCGATGGACGCACCGAGCAGCAGCGCCAGCCAGACCAGCAGGTGCTGCAGCCAGCGCAGCGGCGGGGCTTCGCGGCGGACGGCGCGCGCCAGGTCCTGCCCCACCGCGAATAGAGTGCCGGTGACGAAGGTAGCGCCCAGCCTGGCCGCCCCGGTTTGCGGAAGTGCGGCGTTCTGCGCGCCGGCGGCAGTGGCGAGCGCCAGCATGGCCTGGGCGGCGGAGAACCCGTTGGCGTGCAGCACCAGGGTCGCCAGCAGGCCGGCAATGACGAGCGCTAACACGCCGATGCGGCCCCGCCGCTGGCCGATCCCCGAGGTCAGGCTGCCAAAGAAGCTGCCGACCACGAACATCACGATGAGCCCGGCAGGCAGCGCCAGCGCCGGGCCGAGCTCGGCGAGGCCGGCGCCGAGCTGCGTGGTGTTGCCGCTCATGAACGAGGTGTAAAAGCCGCCCAACTCAATGAAGCCGACGACGTCGATCATGCCGGCGGCGGCGGTGAGCAGCAGACCGAGGCTGAGCTGCGGAGCCGGCGTCACGTCAGGCGAGGGCGGCTGCGATGGCCCTGGCCTGCGCGGCGAGCTCGGCGTCATCCGCCTTGCCCTGGCCGTGGCGGCCGATCTCGACCCCCTCGTAGACCGGGATGACATGGAAGTGCAGGTGGAACACCGACTGCCCGGCCGGCGCTTCGTTGAACTGCATGATGCGGATGCCGTCGGGGTTCAGTGCCTTCTGCGCCGCTCTCGCAACGCGCTGCACTTGCGGCATAGTGCGGGCGAGGACAGCCGGATCGGCATCGAGCAGGTTACGCGACGCCGCCTTGGGGATGATCAGCACATGGCCCTTGGACTGCGGGAAGACGTCCATCATGACCAGCACGTCCGCATCTTCGTAGACCTTGTGGGACGGGATCTCGCCCTTGATGATCTTATTGAAGATGTTGCTCGGGTCGTAGGCGGTCACGAGGCGGTCTCCATCACATCGTCGCTGTCGTAGAGGTTCCCGGGATAGGTCTCGATCGTTTCTTCGACGATGTCCGCGGCGAGCCCGGTGCCGTCCTCGAGCACGAGGCGATCGCGCAGTTCGGTCGCTGCGATCTCGAACGTGGCGTCGGTGGCCAGTTCCTCGAGCGCCGAAGCGAGGATCCCCGGGGTGAGTTTCCTGAGGCGAACCGGGGCAGGGCCGCAGCCCAGCTCGTAGACCCGGCGGCCCCAGTAGGGCTGGTCGAAGAAATGCGGCACCACGAAGGTCGGCCGGCCGGCATAAAGGCCGGCATAGGTGGTGCCGGCGCCGCCATGGTGCACCAGCGCTTTCATCAGCGGGAACAGCTTGGTGTGGGGCGCCTTGTCGATGGTGTAGACCGTATCGGGCAGGTCCTCGGCCTTGATGCCGCCCCAGCCCTTGCCGACCACGGCCCGGCCGCCCCATTCCCTCAGAGCCTTGGTGATGATCTCGGTGTTGCGCGCCGCGCCCCACGGCATCGAGCCGAAGCCCAGATAGATCGGCGCTTCGCCGGCATCGAGGAATTTGCGGAACGAGGCATCCGGCTCCCAGCCGGTGATGTCGTCGAGCCGCCAGAAGCCAGTGACGGTGGTGGTCTCCGGCCAGTCGCCGGGGCGCGGGGAGATCACCGGAGAATAGGCGTGCAGCGCCGGGATCGGCTCGCCACGGGCGTTCTTGGAGAAGCCCGAGCGCTTGCGGCTGCGGAGGCCGAGCAGCTTGGCGCGCATCCGGTCGCGCGGGAAATCGTAGTAGCTCTGGTGCGCCGCCTGCACCACGTAGCTCAGCCGGTTGAACAGCGGATCGAGGCTGATGCGGTTGAACAATGGCTCGGGCGGTGGGCCGTCATAGCCGAAATACGGGAACTCGCCGGTCGGGTTGATCGGCTGGAACGCGGTCATGATCGCCGGAATATCCAGCGCTTCGGCGACGTCGACGGCGAAATTGGTGGTCTGGTGGAAGATGATGGCGTCGACATCCTGGGCGGTGGCCCAGAGGTGCCGGCAGGCTTCCTTCATGATCTTCTGGCCGTCGCGCAGCAGTTTTGGCGCGTAGAGCAGCGAGTTCTTCGACATGACGTTGTCGAACTGGCTCTGCCGCATGAAGGCCTGGATGTCGCTGCCCAGCGTCGCGAACTCGACGCCATGACCGGTCACGAACCCCTCGAAGTCGCTGGTGGCGCACAGCACCACCGAGTGACCGCGCTTTTTCAGCGCCAGTGCAAGCGCGACGAAGGGTTGTACGTCCCCCATCGTCCCAATCGCGGCTATGGCGATGCGCTTGCTCATTCGGTCTCCAGGGCCTCGGGAGGAGGCGGCCGTCATATCTATCGAGAGTATGGTCTGGCTGAGGCAGGAAAATACCGCGTCAGACCCGAGCCCGTCCAGTGTGGTGCCTTCGAACCACAGTGCCGGGCCGGGCGCAACTCACACCTAATGCGGGTCCCCATGTCTGAATGGCGTATAGCGTTCGAGCTGTTCCTGTTCGCGCGCCACCGAGGCGCGTTCCTGCGCCACGAACCGGGCGACGGCATCACGAAGGCCGGGGTGGCCGATCCAGTGCACCGAGCGGGTAGTTGCAGGCGCATAGCCGCGCGCCAGCTTGTGTTCGCCCTGCGCGCCGGCCTCGACCACCGGCAGCTTGTGCGCGATGGCGTAGTCGATGGCCTGGTAGTAGCAGAGCTCGAAATGCAGGAACGGCACATTGCGCGTGGCGCCCCAGTAGCGGCCGTAGAGCCGGTCGTGCCCGATCATCGAGAAGGTGCCGGCGATCGGCTCATCGCCGTCATAGGCGAACATCAGCAGGACGCGGTCGGCCATCGCCTCTGAAAGCAGGGAAAAGAAGCGGCGGTTGAGGTAAGGGCGGCCCCATTTGCGGCTGCCGGTATCCTGGTAGAACTCAAAGAACTGATCCCAGACTGCCTCGGTGAGGTCGGAGCCGGTGAGCCACTTGACCGTCAGCCCATCGGCCTCCAGCGCATCGCGGCGCTCTCGACGGGTAACCTTGCGGTGACGCGATGACAGCGTGCCGAGGAAATCCTCAAAGCTCGAGAAACCGTCATTGTGCCAGTGGTACTGGGTGTCGTGGCGCACCAGCCAGCCGGAGGCACGGGCGAGGTCGGCCTCGGCCTCGCTGACGAAAGTGGCGTGCACCGAGGAGATGTTGTTGCGGGTGGCGAGCGTCTCTGCGGTGCGGATCACTGCGGTCCGGCTGGCGTCGTCCCTGGCGAGGAAACGCGGGCCGGTGACCGGGGTAAACGGCACCGCGCATTGCAGCTTCGGGTAATACTCGCCGCCGGCGCGCTGGAACGCATCGGCCCAGCCATGGTCGAAGACGTATTCGCCCTGCGAGTGCGACTTGAGATAGAGCGGCATGGCGCCGACCGGCGTGCCGCCGCTGTCGCTCAGCAACAGGTGCTGCGGCTGCCAGCCGGTGCGATTGGAAGCCGAGCCGGATTGCTCGAGGGCCAGCAGGAAGCGGTGATCGAGGAACGGGTTGTCGACCACCCCGTCATGCGCAGGCGCCAAGGCGTTCCACACCGCCGCGGGGATCTCCGCGATGGAGCTGAGCACGTCGGCGCTGAGCGTTTCGTCAGGCACTTGGTGGATCGAACCCCTCGAATACAATCTGGTCGGCCTTGCCGAGCACGGCGAGCGCCGCGGCTGGCGATTTGACGGTCCAGGCGGTGACCGGCATGCCGAACGAACGGAACAGCTTCACTGCTGGCAGTTCGAGCGACTTGTCGCGGCAGGAGATGAAATCGAAGCGGCTGACCGGCCAGTGCAGCAGATGGCGCAGCATGAACTTGGTTGCGTCGCTGAGGTGTTGGTCCCATTCCGGTTCGTCATAGGCATAGGTGACGATGCCGACCGGCATGGTGGCGCCGCGCTTTTTCACCTCGATGATGAGCTTGGGATCGAACGACTCCAGTGTCACCGGCCCACGATAGCCCTTGAGTGCATCCATCACCGTCTGCGCCAGCACTTCGGTGGCGGCCTGGTTGGGCTGTTGCTTCAGTTCGATCTGCAGCAGCACCCGGCCATTGATCTGGGCAAGGAACGCGTCGAACCGCTGCGGGGTATCGCCGGCGGCGCTGTCGAGCAGGGTGTAGGTCGAGAGCTCGGCCATGGTCCGCGCGCCGACCGGACCGGCAACGCCGGTCAGGCGGTCGAGATCGTCGTCATGGAAGATCATCGGGATGCCGTCGCGGCTCAGCTGGACATCGCACTCGATCGCGTAGCCGCCCTCGATCGCCGCCGCGAAGGCGCTCGCGGTGTTCTCGATGATGCCACGACCACGGTCGTGCAGACCGCGGTGGGCAATGGGACGATCGAAGTTAGGTTTGGCGCACATGCTCTAAGCCGTCATATGGGGTGGAAGCAGCGCCGCCGCTAGCAGCCCCGCATGACACTTTCGCGTCGCCCGTACCTCATCCGTCGACTTCGATGATGCCTTCGACTTCCACTGCGGCGCCAAGCGGCAGTGCGGCCATGCCGACGGCGGAGCGGGCATGCTTGCCCTTGTCGCCCAGTACGCCGACGATGAGGTTGGAGGCGCCATTGGCGACGAGGTGGTGTTCGGCGAATTCGGGGGTGGAAGCGACGAACACGGTGAGCTTCAGCACACGCTTGACCTTGCTGAGGTCGACGCCTGCCGAGTGAACGATCTGGCTGAGGAAATTGACCGCCGCAAGTTCGGCGGCGTTGCCGCCCTGGACAACGTTCATAGTGTCGCCGAGCAGGCCCGTCACCACGCCATCGGCGCCCGAGGAGATCTGACCCGACACGTAGATGATATTGCCCGTCCGGGTGATCGGCACATAGGTGGCGACCGGCGCTTTCGGCTGCGGCAGCTCGTAGCCATATTCGCGGAGCTTATCGAGGGGGCTGGTCATCCTGGTTCTCTTCGTCTTTGTCTGCGTTGCGGGCGGCGCGAGCCTTCACCCGGTCGTATAGCTTGCCGCGGATCACCGCGTCCCGGCCGAAGCGATCGCGTACACGATCAATGGCCCGTTCGGCCGCGGCGCGTCGGGCGATTCCCGGCTCGATCAGGTCGACTGGATCGATGCCGTCAGCCTTCGAGATGCCGCTGACGCCAATCCCGATCAGCCGGAATGCCGTCCCGTCGATCTCGCGAGCGAGAAGCTGCATGCCGGTCTCGTAGAGCACGTTGGCAAGCTGTGTCGGGATCATCAATTGCCGGGCCCGGGTGCGCAAGCGAAAACCTGCCGACTTGAGCTTGAGCGTAACCGTGTCGCCGAGGATCGACTTGGCTTTGAGCCGCTCCGAGAGCCGCTCGCAAAGCGCCAGCAGCTCGGTGGAGAGGTCCTCGAATGTCCTGAGGTCGGTGTTGAAGGTGGTCTCGGCGGAGACAGTCTTCATCTGGTCGTCGCTAGAGATGGTCCGCGCGTCCTCGCCGCGCGCCAGCCGCGAGAGCCGGGCGCCGGAATCGCCGTAGCGGCGCATCAACTGTTCGGGCGGCGTCGCCTGCAACTGCCCGATGGTCTCAAAACCATCCTTGCGCAGCGTCTCGGCAAACACCTTGCCGACGCCATAGATCAGCGTCACCGGCTGCGGCGCGAGGAACGCCACGGTCTCGGCCTTGCCGATCACCGCAAAGCCGCGCGGCTTGTCGAGGTCGGAGGCAACCTTGGCGAGGAACTTGTTGTGGCTGAGCCCCACCGAGATGGTGACGCCGATCTCCGCTTCGACGCGTTTGGCGAAGCGGGCGAGCACCACGGCGGGCTTGGCCTTGTGCAGCGCCTCGGTGCCGGTGAGATCGAGGAAAGCCTCGTCGATCGACAGTGGTTCGACCAGCGGCGTCAGCTGATCCATCAGGGTGCGGATCTCGCGGCTGACCGCCACGTACTTCGCCATGTTGGGCGGGATGATCACCGCGTGTGGGCAGAGCTCCTTGGCCCTGAACATCGGCATGGCGGAACGCACACCGTATTGCCGGGCGATGTAGCAGCAGGTGGAGACGACACCGCGCACGCCGCCGCCGATGATCAGCGGCTTGTCGACCAGGCTCGGGTCGTCGCGCTTCTCGATCGAGGCATAGAAGGCGTCGCAGTCGACATGCGCGATGTTGAGCGCGCCCAGTTCGTCATGCGCCCTGATTCTGGGCGATCCGCACGTGCGGCAGCGGGCAGGGGCCTCAAAGGCCTCCACCGTTGCCGAACAGTCGCGGCAGATCGCCAGCATCACCTCATCCCGCCGGGTTGAGCCGGGCCCAGACGCGCATGAAGTCGTCCGGCTTGAAGCTGTTATTGGCGCACAGCGCGAGCAGCAGCGCCTCATTGGCGGCGAAATAGTCGATCAGCCCACGATCGAGCCCGTCGCCGCCGGCGGCCCTGCGCAACGCTTCGGGGGAGTAGCCCGTCATGGTCATGAACTCGGCCAATTGCGCCGGGTTCTCGGCGAGCTGGTGGAGGCAGAGACCGCCCAGGCTGCGGGAGGTGAGTTCGAGGGTTTTGGGCAAGGGCGGGGTCTCGGCAAGGGCTCGGGAGGTAATCGGATTGATGTTACCCCGAACTTCGGGCAGAACACGAGGGCCCGCCGGCCCCGTTCAGGGTGGATTTGAGTCCCGTATGCCCAAGACCGTCATGATCGTCGAAGACAATGAGCTCAACATGAAGCTCTTTAACGATCTGCTTGAATCGCGTGGATATTCCATCATCCAGACCCGCAATGGCCTGGAGGCGCTGGATCTTGCCCGGGCGCATCGCCCCGACCTGATTCTGATGGATATCCAGCTGCCGGAGGTCTCCGGGCTGGTGGTCACCAAGTGGCTCAAGGAAGACGACGAGCTGATGTCGATTCCCGTCATCGCCGTGACAGCCTTCGCCATGAAGGGCGATGAGGAACGAATCCTCCAGGGCGGATGCGAAGGCTACATCTCTAAACCCATCTCCGTACCTCACTTTTTGGAAACCATTGCCCGCTACATTGGACCCGCCAACTAGGCTTTTCCCTATATGGCGTTCGGGCAGATTTCCTCAAATCGCGGGGCCTGAGGTCTTTGACGGCGCGGGTGCTGATCGTCGACGATATTCCAACCAATGTCCGCCTGCTCGAGGCGCGGCTTTCGGCTGAGTATTTCGACGTGGTTACGGCAGCTTCCGGCAAGGAAGCGCTGGCGATCTGCGCCGAGGGCGAGATCGACATCATCCTGCTCGACGTGATGATGCCTGAGATGGATGGCTTCGAGGTCTGCGCGCGGCTGAAGGCCGATCGCCGCACCAGCCACATCCCGGTGCTGATGGTGACGGCGCTCGACCAGCCCTCCGACCGGGTGCGTGGGCTCGAGGCCGGTGCCGACGATTTTCTGACCAAGCCGGTCGATGACGTACAGCTGATGGCGCGGGTGAAGAGCCTGGTGCGCCTCAAGGCCTTGACCGACGAGCTGCGCGCCCGGGCGCGTACCGGCCAGGAGATCGCCATCGAGGACGCCATGCGCGCCATGGATTCGATCGATCACAATGACGGCCGCATCCTCCTGGTCGATCCCGACCTGCGCCACGCCGAGCGCATCCGTGGCTACCTCGAGGCGCATAACCGCGTCGATATCCTCGCCAACCCAGCTGATGCCGTGCTGGCCGTCAGCGGCGGCGACTACGAGCTGGCGCTGGTGTCGATGGCGCTGGGGGATTTCGACCCGCTGCGGGTCTGCTCGCAGATGCGGACCGCCGAGCAGACGCGCACCCTGCCGATCATCCTGATCGCCGAAGAGGACGACCGACCGCGCGTGGTCCGCGGCCTCGACCTCGGCGTCAACGACTTCATCATGCGCCCGGTGGAGCGCAACGAGTTGATGGCGCGGGTACGCACCCAGATCCGCCGCCAGCGTTATGCCGTCGAACTGCGCCAGAGCGTCAACAATACTCTGGCGCTGGCGGTGACCGATGAACTGACCGGGCTCTACAACCGCCGCTACTTCGAGCGGCATTTGTCGATCCTGTTGCAGAAGGCGCAACAGCAGGGCCGCGACATGGCGGTGATGCTGATCGACATGGACTACTTCAAGGACGTCAACGACACGCACGGCCATGATACCGGCGATGCAGTGCTGCGCGAGTTCGCGGACCGCCTGCGCCGCAACATTCGCGGTGTTGACCTCGCCTGCCGATTCGGCGGCGAGGAGTTCGTGGTGCTGATGCCCGACACCGACACACGGCAGGCCCAGAGCGTGGCCGAACGGGTGCGCGGCGCCGTGGCAGAGCGGGGCTTCGAGGCCGGCAATGGCCGGCCGCTGCCGGTCACGGTGTCGGTCGGCATGGCGCTCAACGAGCACGAAACTGACACCCCGGAGCTGCTGCTGAAGCGCGCCGACGTGGCCCTCTATCGCGCCAAGCGCGAGGGGCGAAATCGGGTCGTCGTCGACGCCGCCTAGTTGCGATCAGCGCAATGGCGGAATATTAAGGTTAAGGATTAGTAACGTTGTGGAGCGGCTACTTGCTCTGACGCCGGAAAGGGTTAAGTTGGACCCATAGAAATAACGCCGACACTTTCGGTGTCAGCAGTCACCCCTACGGTTCTCCTCAGGTCCGCCGCAACTCCTGGGTCCGTAGGGAGGCTGGTTCGCAGCGGGCAAGAGTGGCCTCTTCGACATGCCGCCGCGGACCAGCCGCTTCTTCAGACGCCCGTCCCGTATACCGGGGCGGGCGTTTTGCGTTCGTGACGTCCATCACGAACTTCTTCGTACGGTCGCGCACGAACTTCGTGAGGCCCATAACGAAAAGCCCGCGCTCAACGAGCGCGGGCTTTGAAAGCGGCAGGAAGGGCCAGATTATTTGATCTTGGCTTCCTTGAACTCGACGTGCTTGCGCACGACCGGGTCGTACTTCTTGAACGAGAGCTTCTCGGTCTGGGTACGCGAGTTCTTCTTGGTGACGTAGTAGAAGCCGGTGTCAGCGGTCGACACGAGCTTGATCTTGAGGGATACGGCTTTGGCCATGGTCACATTCCTTGAAACGGCTTGCCGCGCGCTATCCGCGGGGCTGTGAATTCAACCGGCCAACCGGCCTGTGGAAATTTGGCCGGAAACTACGGATTTTCGGGCCGATGTCAAGCAGGCACTGGAGCGAGATCAGGAAAGGTTGCAGACCTTTCCGGTTCGATCTCGCGACCAAAACAAGGACTTGGAGCAGGAGTGCGATTCAATGAAACGTAATCCTGCTCCGAGCCGCCCGGCCGGGGTTCAGACGTCGCTCTTCGAGGTATCGCCGCGCGTCGGGTCGAAGCCGTACATGTAGTTGGCCCATTGCAGGCCGACCACTGCGCCCTTGATCGAGGGCAGCATGATCAGCGGCAGCAGGATTGCCGCCGGGATCATCGTCCAGACGTAGAACATCGGATCGACCGGCCCGCTCATCTCGGCATGCAGCATCCAGCCCACCAGGATGTGGCCGACGATGAAGATGGCGATATAGGGCGGGAAGTCATCGGCACGCGCCGAGCTCAGCTTTTCGCCGCACTCGCTGCAGGTGTCGTTGATCTTGAGGTAAGAGCGGAACAGCTTGCCCTTGCCGCAGTTCGGGCAACGGCACATCACGCCATTGCCGATTGCCTTCCACAGCGAGCGCTGCTCGCGCGCAAAACCGATCTCGACCGCCATCGCTATCTCTTTCGTTTGGCGAGCTTGCGATAGGCGCCCGCCTTGCCTCGTTTGCTAGATGGTCCTTTGCGTTGACGCCCGCCAGATGACGGAACGCCGCGGCTGCCTTCGCTCAGCAGCTCGAAGCGCAGGGCTCCCGCAACCGGGGCGACTTCGAGCAGGCGTACGCTGACATCGTCGCCGATGCGGAAGGTCTCGCCGGTGCGGTCGCCCACCATCGCCTGCATCTCCTCGACGAAGCGATAATAGTCCTGGCCAAGCGTCGAGGCCGGAATGAAGCCATCGGCGCCGGTGTCCCTGAGCCGCACGAACAGGCCCGAGCGGGTGACGCCCGAGATGCGGCCCTCGAACTTGGCGTTGACATGCGCGGCGAGGAATTGCGCCAGCAGCCGGTCGATGGTCTCGCGCTCGGCCAGCATGGCGCGGCGCTCGGTCGACGAAATGTGCTGGGCAATGCCCGGGAGCTTGGCGATCTCGCCGTCGGTGAGCCCGTCCTTGCCCAGGTCGAGCGCGCTGATCAGCGCCCGGTGCACGATCAGGTCGGCATAGCGGCGAATCGGCGAGGTGAAGTGCGCATAGCGGTCGAGGTTGAGACCGAAATGACCATAGTTCTCAGCGGCATACTCGGCCTGTGCCTGGGTGCGGAGGATAATCTCCGATACCTGCTGGATCTTGCCGTCGGTGCGCGCCTTATCGAGGATGCGGTTGAAATCCGCTGGACGTACTGCGTCCGACTTCGGCGCCGGCAGCTGCAGCGAACTGAGGAAGTCGCGCAGCGCCACCAGCTTCTCCTGGCTCGGCGTGTCGTGCACCCGATAGAGCAGGGCGCTCTTGTGCTTTTCCAGGGTCTCGGCGGCCGCCACGTTGGCGGCGATCATCATCTCCTCGATCAGCCGGTGCGCATCGAGCCGCTCGGGCACCTTCACGTCGACGACCATCCCCGTCTTGTCGAGGATGATCTTGCGCTCGGGCAGGTCGAGATCGAGCGGGCCGCGATTGTCGCGTGCCTTCGCCATGGCGCCGTAGGCGGCCCAGAGCGGGCGGAGGATCGTGTCGAGGATCGGCCCGGTCTTGTCGTCCGGCTTGCCGTCGATGGCCGCCTGCGCCTGCTGGTAGTTGAGCTTGGCGGCCGAGCGGAACAGCACGCGATGGAAACTGTGGCTACGCTTCTTGCCGTTCTGGTCGAACACCATGCGGACGGCCAGCGACGGCCGGTTCTCGCCCTCGCGCAGCGAGCAGAGATCGTTCGAGATGCGTTCGGGCAGCATCGGCACCACCCGATCGGGGAAATAGACCGAGTTGCCGCGGATATAGGCTTCGCGATCGAGCGCCGTGCCGGGGCGGACATAGGCCGCGACGTCGGCGATGGCGACGTAGACGATGTGACCGCCGGCATTCTTCGGATCGCTGTCCGGCTCGGCATAGACCGCGTCGTCGTGGTCCTTGGCGTCGACCGGGTCGATGGTGACGAGCGGAATGTGCCGCCAGTCTTCGCGACCCTTGATCGTGGTTTCCTTGGCCTCTTCGGCTTCCTTGGTCACCGAGGCGGGGAAACGGTAGGGAATCTCGAGGTTATGGATGGCGATCATCGAGACCGCCCCCTCGGATTTGGGGTTGCCGATGACGTTGGTCACCTTGGCCTTGGGGATCATCAACCGGCCGGTCAGCTTGATCTCGACTTCGATCAGGTCGCCGTCGCGGGCGCTGCCCAGATCGCCGCCGTCGATGCGCATTTCCTTCTGCTTGCGGTCCACCGGGATCAACCGGGCGCCGTCTTCATCCAGGCGGACGATGCCGATCTGGCCGCGGCGCGGCTTGTCGAGGATCTTCATCGCCCGCGCGGTGTAGTCCGGCAGTTCGCCATCGCCGGCGCTGATGCGCGCCAGGATGCGATCGCCAGGGGCCGGAGCAACTCGGGCGTCCCTCGGCTGCTTGACCATGACGCGCGGACGCGCGCCTTCCTCGTCGTTCCACTGCGCCGGGAAGGCGTGGAGATTGTCGGGGTCGGCGTCGGCGGGGATGTCGAGGACGGTGACCGCGGGCAGGGCGGCGGTCGGCCGGATCTGCTTGCGGGTCCGGGCAATGAAGCCCTCGCCCTCCATCTGCTTGAGCAGCACCTTGAACGGGGTGCGCATGTCGCCGTGGATGCCGAAATGGCGCGCCAGGTCGCGCTTGCCATCGAGGGTCGGCTGCTGCGCCATCGCTTCGAGGATGGCTTCGCGTGAGGGGAGAGTGCCGACGGCAAACTGCCGTGGGCCCTTGGGTGTGGTCTTGGTTTTTGGCGCTTTCGCCATTGTCGCTTTCTTTAGGCGGGGGTCTCCGCCTTTGTCTTCGCTGCGGCCTTGGGCTTGGTCGCCGTCTTTGCAGTCGACTTGGCCTTGGCCGCGGGTTTGGTTGTCGTCTTCTTGGGTGCCGCTTGCTTCGCTGGCGCCTTCTTGGCGCCGGCGGACCGCGACGAGGATTTCCTGGCGCCGGAAGCGCCGCCCTTGGCGGCGATCAGTTCGAGCGCCAGCTCGACCGTCACGTCCTCGGGCTTCAACTCTTTGGGCAGCGTTGCGTTCACCTTGCCCTGATTCACATAAGGGCCATAGCGACCGGCGCGAACCGAGATGGTGCCGGCATCGTGCTCGAAGGTTTTGATCGCCGCCGGGGTACCGCCGCCGCCGCGACCGAACCGTCCGCCGCCTGCCGCCTTCTGGGCGAGCAGATCAACAGCGCGGTTGAGCCCGACCGTGAACACCTCTTCGACCTCGGGAAGGTTGGCATAGGTGCCATCGTGGAGGATGAACGGCCCATAGCGACCGATGCCGGCGCTGATCGGCTTGCCGGTCTCCGGGTGGTCGCCGACCGGACGGGGCAGCGACAGCAGCTGCAGCGCTTTCTCAAGCGTCAGGCTGTCGGGCGTCCAACCCTTGGGCAGGGACGAGCGTTTCGGCTCGGCGCCCTCACCCAGCTGCACATATGGACCGAAACGGCCCGACTTCAAGGCCACCTCGAGGCCGCTCTCGGGATCGGTGCCGAGGATGCCGTCGCCGGTGCCGGCCTCGCTGGCGCCGCCGGTCGCGGCGTCGGAAAGCTGCATGGTGTAGCGGCACTCGGGGTAATTCGAGCAACCGATGAAGGCGCCGAACTTGCCCAGCTTCAGCGATAGCTGGCCTTCGCCGCAGTTCGGGCAGCGGCGCGGATCGGAACCGTCGGCCTTGGCCGGGAAGATATGATCGGCCAGCACCTCGTTGAGGGCATCGAGCACCTCGGAGACCCGGAGGTCCTTGATCTCTTCGACATGACCCTGGAAGTCCTTCCAGAAGTCGCGCAGCACGTCCTTCCAGGCGAGCTTGCCGTCTGAAATCAGATCGAGCTGTTCCTCGAGGCTGGCGGTGAAGCCATACTCGACATAGCGATTGAAGAAGCTCTCGAGAAAGGCCGTGACGATGCGACCACGATCCTCGGGGATCAGCATGCGCTTTTCGAGCCGCACGTAGCTGCGGTCCTGCAGCACCGAGATCGTTGCGGCGTAGGTGGACGGGCGGCCGATGCCGATCTCTTCCATCTTCTTGATCAGGCTGGCTTCTGAATAGCGCGGCGGCGGCTGCGTGAAGTGTTGCTCGATCAGCGCCTGTTCCAGCTTCGGCCGGTCGCCCACATTGAGCGGCGGCAACTCGCGGCTATCCTCGTCTTCTTCGGCGTTGGGATCGCGATCTTCCTTGGCTTCGACGCCGTAGAGCGCGAGGAAGCCGGGGAAGGTAACGACGGAGCCGACGGCGCGCAGCGTGATGTCGCGGCTGGTGGCGAACACCGAGATATCGGCCGTCGTGCGCTCGATTTCGGCCGAACGCATCTGGCTGGCGAGCGTGCGCTTCCAGATGAGCTCATAGAGGCGGTGCTTGTCCGGGTCGCCGCGCAGTGTGTCGGGGTGACGGAACATGTCGGTGGGGCGGATGGCCTCGTGCGCTTCCTGCGCGTTCTTGGCCTTGGTCGAATAGATGCGGGCCTTCTCGGGCAGGTAGTCGGCGCCAAAGTTCTTCACGATGGCGCGACGGGCCTGGTCGATGCCTTCCGGCGCCATCTGCACGGCGTCGGTTCGCATATAGGTGATGATGCCGTCCTCATAGAGGCGCTGCGCGATCTGCATGGTGCGCGCCGGAGCAAAGCCGAGACGCGAGGACGCATCCTGCTGCAGGCTCGAGGTGCTGAACGGTGCATAGGGATTGCGCTTGGTGGGCTTCTTGTCGACGGCGGTAACGGAGAACGTGCCGGCTTCGATTGCGGCCTTCAGCGCCTCGGCCTCGGGGCCGGTGCCCACGTCGAGCTTGTCGGTCCTCTTGCCGTCCACCGAATAGAGCCGCGCCTCGAAGCTGCGGCCCTTCTCGTTGAGGCGCGCGCCGACGGACCAGTATTCCTGCGGGCGGAACTTCTCGATCTCGGACTCGCGGTCGCAGACGACACGCAGAGCCACCGACTGCACCCGGCCGGCCGAGCGCGAGCCCGGCAGCTTGCGCCACAGCACGGGGGAAAGGGTGAAGCCGACGAGATAATCAAGGGCGCGACGGGCGAGATAGGCATTGACCAGCGGCTCGTCGATGTCGCGCGGATTGCGCATCGCCTCGGTAATCGCGTCCTTGGTGATGGCGTTGAAGACGACGCGCCTGACCGGTTTGTCCTTGACCAGCTTCTTCTGCTTGAGCACGTCGAGCACGTGCCACGAGATCGCTTCGCCTTCGCGGTCCGGGTCGGTAGCAAGGATCAGCTCGTCGGCATTCTTCAGCGCATTGCCGATATCGGTGAGGCGTTTCTTCGACGCAGCATCGACTTCCCAGCTCATCGCGAAGTCTTCGTCGGGCAGCACCGAACCGTCTTTGGCGGGCAGATCGCGAACGTGACCGAAGCTCGCGAGGACCTCATAGTCCTTGCCAAGATAGCCGCTGATCGTCTTGATCTTATTGGGACTTTCAACGATGACGAGCTTCATGAACAAGCTTTCAGGAGTGGCGTTCGAACGCGGCGCAACATGGTGAAGCGTCTAAGGGCTGTCAACCAGCCCGGAGGCGCCACGCGGCATTCCCCCTATGGGGGAAGAAAGTTGGGTGACAACGCGGTGCGCGACAGAATGGGCGGGGCCGCGCCCATCACCCCGCGGCAATCATCTCGGGGGTCGGATCGGTCAGGGACGAAGCGCCACCAACTGGCCGCTTGACCACTCGACCCGCCCCTCGAGGTCGAGCTCCAGCAGCAGGGTCTGCACGCGGCTGATGGTGATGCCGGTGGACTTGATCACGTCGTCGACCGGGATCGGCGTGAGGCTCAGTGCTTCGATCAGACGGGCGCGCTCATCGCTCGACGGTGCCGCCGCCTCAGCCACCTCGCGCTCGGGCAGCCAGTCGGGCTCGAACAGGCTGCTGCGCGACGGGTCGGCTTCGCGCAGCGTCTCGATGATATCGGCGGCGCCGGTGATCAGCTTGGCGCCCTGCTGGATCAGCGCATTGCCGCCTTCGGCACGCGGATCGAGCGGTGAGCCGGGGACGGCGAAGACTTCGCGATTCTGTTCCAGCGCCAGCCGGGCGGTGATCAGCGAGCCGGAGCGCTTCGCCGCCTCGACGACCACCGTGCCGAGCGAGAGGCCGGAGACGAGGCGGTTGCGGCGCGGGAAGTCGCGCGCCCGCGGCTCCCAGCCGAGCGGCATCTCGGTGAGCAGCGCACCGCCGCTCTCGACGATCTGGTGCGCCAGCGAGATGTTCTCGCTGGGATAGATATGATTGAGGCCGCCAGCCAGCACCGCCACGGTGCCGGTGCGGAGCGCGGCCCGGTGGGCCGCCGTGTCGATGCCGCGGGCGAGGCCGGAGACCACGGTGTAGCGCGCCCCGCCCAGATCGACCGCCAGCATCTGCGCGAACTTCTGTCCCGCGGTAGAGGCGTTGCGGGCACCGACGATGGCGACGCTGTGCCCCCAGTCGAGATTGTGGCCGCCGGCGATGGTGACCAGCGGTGGCGCGCCGGAGATATAGCGGAGCAGCGGCGGGTAGTCGGGTTCGCTCGAGCCGACGAAACGGCCACCGAGCCGCTCGGTCGCGACGATCTCATCCTCGGCCTCTGCAATCGAGGGAATGCGGGCCGGGGTGCCAAGGCGCTTGAGCAGGTCAGGCAGGCCGGCCAATGCGGCTTCGGCCGAGCCTTCGCGGTTGATCAACTGGCGGAAGGTCTGCGGCCCGATATTGTCGGTGCGGATGAGCCGCAGCCACGCAGTGCGTTGCGACGGCGTCAGTACGATGCCGTCACGCGCCATAGCTCAGGCCTTGGGCTTTTCCGAGCCGATCTTTGGCTCCGTGCCGTTCCACAGCCGGCGGATGTTCTGCCAGTGCTTGAAATACAGCACGAAGCTGAGCAGCGCGCAGGCAGCGGCGAAGGTGAACCCTTGCATGTCGGTGCCGGCAAGGGTGTAGGCGAAGATCGGGGCCGTCGCGGCGGCGGTGAGCGCTGCGAGCGAGGAGAAACGGCGGGCGACGGCGATCAGCAGCCATACCGCGCAGAAGATCAGCCCGACTACCCAGTTCCAGGCGAGCAAGACGCCGATATAGGTGGCGACACCCTTGCCGCCCTTGAACCCGAGCCAGACCGGAAAGACGTGGCCGAAGAACGCACCGATCCCGGCGCCGTAGACGATGAACTCGGCCTGTAGCGGCTCGGCGCCAGGCACGAGGAAGTAGCGCGCCAGCAGCACCGCAGCAGCGCCCTTGCCGGCATCGAGCAGCAGCGTGGCGGCAGCGAGCCAGCGGTTGCCGGTGCGCAGTACATTGGTGGCGCCGATATTGCCCGAGCCGACGGCGCGGATGTCGATACCGACGGCGCGCGTCAGCAACAGGCCAAACGGGATCGAGCCGAGGAGATACCCCAGTACAGTCGCGATCAGGAAGTTCATGCGTTGGCCCCCTCAGCGGTAGCAGCATGGCTGAAGACCAGGCGGCCTGCAACGAACGTATGCATCACGGCGCCCTGCATGCGGGCGCCCTCGAAGGCCGAGTTGCGTGAGCGTGAACGCAGCGCCGTTTCCTTGACCACCCAGGGAAACTCTGGATCGAAGATGATCAGGTCGGCCGGCGCCCCGACCGCGATGCGGCCGGACGCCAGGCCCAGCAGTTCGGCCGGCCGGTTGGTCATGGCGCGCAGCAGGGTGATGAGCGGCACGTCGCCGGAGTGCACGAGGCGGAGCGCTGCGGCCAATAGGGTCTCGAGCCCGATGGCGCCGTCCGAGGCCTCGGCGAAGGGCTGGCGCTTCACCTCGGTGTCCTGCGGGTCGTGACCCGAATGGATGGTGTCGATGGCGCCCGAGTTCAGCCCGTCGATGACGGCGCGGCGATCGTCCTCGGAGCGAAGCGGCGGCGACAGCTTGAAGAACGAGCGGTAAGGCGCGACGTCGTTCTCGTTGAGCGAGAGGTTGTTGATCGAGACACCGGCGGAGACAGTGGAGAGCCGCCGCTTGGCCAGCGCCAGCTGCTCCACGGCCGCCTCGGTCGACACCTGCGCCGCGTGATAGCGGACGCCGGTAAGGGCAGCGAGTTGCAGGTCGCGGGCGAGCGGGATGGTCTCGGCTTCGACCGGGATCCCCTTGAGGCCGGAGATGGTCGCCAGCGCGCTCTCGTTCATCACACCGTCGCCAACCAGCGAGCGCTCGGCGAGGTGGTGGATGACCGGCAGGTCGAAGTTGCGCGCATAGGTGAAGGCAGCCCGCAGCAGCCCGGCCGACTGGATGGATTCTCGCCCGTCGGTGAGCGCCACCGCCCCGGCTTCCTTCAAGAGGCCGAATTCGGTGATCTCCTCCCCTTTGAGGCCACGGGTGATCGCGGCGGCCGGCAGGATATTGACCGAGGCCTTCGCTCCGGCGCGCCGGAGGATGAAATCGACCAGCGCGCTGTCGTCGATCACCGGCGTGGTGTCGGGCATCAGGACGAAGCTGGTAACACCGCCGGCTGCCGCGGCCTCAGCCGCGCTGGCGAGAGTCTCGCGGTACTCGTGGCCGGGCTCACCGGTGAACACGCGCATGTCGATGAGGCCAGGCGCGACGACGAGGCCGCGGGCATCATAGGTCTCGGCGCCGTCGGGAATGCCCTGCGGTGCGCCGTTGGTGATGCCGGTGATCCTGCCGTTCTCCACCAGCACGGCGCCAGGGGCGTCGTGGTTGGTGGCGGGGTCGACGATGCGGGCATTGGCAATGACGACGGGCTTGCTCATTGCGCAGCCTCCCGGTCGGCGAGGAGGGCATCGAGCACGGCCATCCGCACCGCGACACCCATTTCGACCTGCTCGGTGATCACCGAACGCGGACCGTCGGCGATGGCCGGATCGATCTCGACGCCGCGGTTCATCGGGCCGGGGTGCATGACGATGGCATCAGGCTTGGCGTAGCCGAGCTTTTCCCCATCGAGGCCGTAGAAGTGGTAGTACTCGCGCACCGAGGGGATCATCCGCCCATTGGCGCGCTCGTGCTGCAGGCGCAGCATCATCACCACGTCGGCGCCTTCGAGTCCCTGACGCATGTCGGTGAACACTTCGGTCGCCAGCGTCTCGATGCCCCTCGGGAGCAGCGTGCGCGGCGCGACCACCCGGGTGCGGGCCTGCATGGCGCCGAGCAGCAGCAGGTTGGAGCGGGCAACGCGCGAGTTGGCGATGTCGCCGCAGATGGCGACGGTGAGGCCGGCGAGGCGGCCCTTGTGCTGTCGAATGGTGAGCGCATCGAGCAGGGCCTGCGTCGGGTGCTCATGCGCACCGTCACCGGCATTGATCACCGAGCAGCCGACCTTCCGGCTGAGCAGTTCGACCGCGCCGGAGGCGCCGTGGCGCACGATGATCACGTCCGGCCGCATGGCGTTGAGCGTCGCGGCGGTATCGATCAGCGTCTCGCCTTTGGCGACCGATGAGGTTTTGACCGACATGTTGGTGACCTGCGCGCCGAGCCGCTTGCCGGCGATCTCGAAGCTCGACTGGGTGCGCGTCGAGTTCTCGAAGAACAGGTTGATCTGCGTCTTGCCCGAGAGCGTCGGCAGGATCTTCCGCTCCTGTCGCGAGATCGGGATCATGGCCTCGGCCCGATCCAGCAGATCAACGATCTCGTACTGGTTGAGCTGGCTGATACCGAGAAGATGACGATGACGGAAAGCGGGTCTCGCGACCCCCTGGCCGCCGGTGCCCGATGCTGGCGAGGAAGTAGCCATGCCGCTCCGTTCCGAATGTTCGCGGGGGTCTAACGCGAGGGGCGGAGCATGTACAGTCCAGCTGTACATTTTCCACGAGACCGATCGGTTACAGCGCGCCTCGGCGGAGCCGCTCTAGTGCCCCCTGCAGGATGTAGCTCGCCGCCAGCTTGTCCACGACTTCAGCACGCTTGTCGCGGCGCACATCGGCTTCGATCAGCGTGCGGGTGACGGCGGAGGTGGAAAGCCGCTCATCCCAGAACGCGATGGGGATGGCGATCTTGGGGGCGAGGTTGCGGGCAAAGGCGCGGGTCGACTGGACGCGCGGTCCTTCAGAGCCATCCATGTTGAGCGGCAGCCCCAGCACGATGCCGACTGCGTCGTTCTCCGCGATCAGTTCCTGCAGCCGGATCGCGTCCTGGGTGAACTTCAGCCGCCTGATGGTTTCGAGCGGCGTCGCCGAGTAGCGCATGCCGTCGGAAATCGCCACGCCGATGGTCTTGGTGCCGAGGTCGAGGCCCAGCAGCTTGCCGGTGGCGGGGAGGGCGGTGAGGTCGTTCTCGGTTGGCATAATCGTGGTCAATCACTATGATTAGGTTTGATTGGAGACGATTGCCATGAGCACCCGAGTCCTGACGGCACATATTCCTGAAGAGCTGGCGGAGAAAGTGGATCGCTACGCGAGAAGTATGGAGCGCTCGCGTGCCTGGATCGTCAAGCGCGCTCTCTCCGACTGGGTGGACTGGGAGGAGGAGAAAAATCGACTGACGTTGGAGGCAGCAGAGGCCGCTGATCGCGGCGACGTCGTTGACGACGATGCAGTTGCCGCCTGGATCGAGAGTCTCGACACCGAAAACCCACTGCCATTGCCCGCCGTGAAGAAATGAGGCTGCAGTGGGCTGGAGCGGCCCTTGGCGACCTCAGGAGATTCGAGACGTTCCTCGCGCAGGTGAATCGCAACGCAGCGAAGCGCGCTATCTCGGCAATTCGAGCCAACGCGCGCCGAACGTTAGAACATCCTCAGATAGGGGAACGCGTAGAGGAAATCACCTCGCGTGAGATACGGAAGTTACTGATCGACCAGTATGAACTACGCTACGAAGTGCTTCCCAACCTGATCCGCGTCCTCCGCGTTTTCCATATGCGCGAGGATCGATGAAACTCACCTGGTTCGGCGGCACCACGATCCGAATTCATATCGGCGGCAAGATCCTGGTGGCTGATCCCACGGGGGTCAGCGGCGTCGATCCGGAGGAGCTGGTGTCGGGCGCCGACGCGACGTTTGCGCTCGATGGCAGCCTGCCCGAGATCGATCCTGTGCTGTGGCAGCCCGGGCGGCCGGGTTCGATGCTTGATGAGGACGTGCTGGGCGAGGTGACGACGCATGGCCTCGCAGGCGGCGCGCTGATTGCAGCCATTGGCGAGGCCCCGCTGCTGTTGCTGTCCCAGGCTGTGCCGAAGGCCGGGCGCTGGGCTCGAGACGCTGTGATTGTGGTATTCGGCACCGAGGGTGACCAGCTGGCGGCCGAAGCGCTCGAGGCATTCGGGCCACGGCTGATTGCCGTTGCGGCGACCGACGCCGTGGTGGAGCGGGCCTTTGGAGCGTTGCGCGACCGGCTCGACGGCACGGGGGTGGTGGCGCTCGAGGCCGGCATGGCGTTGGAAGTTTGATGGCGCCCATCAACGCTTTTCGTTTTTCTTCCCTGGCGTCCGTTGCTAGAACGCCGGAAATCGTGACCTTCGGAGTGACCCCATGTCGGTAGATGCCGCCACCGTGAAGCGTATTGGCCGCCTGGCCCGCATTCGCATCGAGGAGGGCGAAGTCGAGACCTATCGCAACGAGCTCAACACCATTCTGGGCTTCGTCGAGCAACTGGGCGAGGTCGATGTGAGTGGCGTCGAGCCGATGACCTCGGTGATGCCGATGACGCTGCGCCGCCGCGAGGACAAGGTCACCGATGGCGGCTACCCCGAAAAGATCGTCGCCAACGCACCGCTGACGGAAGACAACTTCTTCATGGTGCCCAAGGTCGTCGAGTAACTGATATGACCGTCACCATCGCCATCGAGACGCCGCTGCAGGATGATGTCCGCGGGCTGGTCGAAGAACTCAACGCGCACCTGATTCCGCTGTCGCCGCTGGAGTTCCAGTTCAAGATGACGGTCGAGCAGATGGCCGGCGCCGACACCACCGTATTCGTGGCGCGCAATGCGGTCGGCGAGGCCGTCGGCTGCGGTGCGTTGAAGGCGATCTCGGCGACCGAGGGCGAGGTGAAGCGCATGTACACCCGTCCGTCGGTGCGCGGTCAGCGGGTGGGCTCGGCGCTCTTGGCGGCGATCACCGAACTGGCGGGTTCGAAGGGCATCTCGCACCTGCTGCTGGAGACCGGCACCGGCCCGGGCATGTCGGAAGCGCACCGGCTCTACACCAATGCGGGTTTCAGCGTGCGCGGGCCGTTCCTCGATTATCCCGACAGTGAATGGTCGGCCTTCTTCGAGAAGCACATCGGGCAACCCGCCGTCGCCTGATCCGATGCGCGTTCCGAATGTTGCGGTAATCGCTACGCCGCTATAGGAACGGCGGTCGACATTTCCCCCGCGTCCTTTCCCCGCGAGCCAAGCCTTTGACCGACCTTACCCGCCTGACCCTCGCTGCCGCCCGTGCTGGCCTTAAGGCCAGGGAGTTCACCTCGAGCGAACTCACCGGCGCCTACCTGAACGCCATCGAGGGCGGCAACGCCAAGCTCAACGCCTATGTAGCGGTGACTGCCGAGCAGGCCCAGGCGCAGGCCAAGGCGAGTGATGCCAAGCTCGCGGCCGGGCAGGGCGGTCCGCTCGAGGGCATTCCGCTCGGCATCAAGGACCTGTTCGCCACCAAGGGTGTGCACACGCAGGCGGCGAGCCACATCCTCGACAGCTTCAAGCCGGAATACGAATCGAGCGTCACCAGCAACCTGTGGCGCGATGGCGCCGTGATGCTGGGCAAGCTCAACATGGATGAGTTCGCCATGGGCTCGTCCAACGAGACGAGCTATTACGGCCCGGTGATCAACCCGTGGCGGGCGAACAACTCCAACGCGCAACTGGTGCCCGGTGGTTCGTCCGGCGGCTCGGCGACGGCGGTTTCGGGGTGGCTCTGCGCCGCCGCGACGGCGACCGATACCGGCGGCTCGATCCGCCAGCCAGCGGCGCTGACCGGCACCGTCGGCATCAAGCCGACCTATGGCCGCTGCTCGCGCTGGGGTGTGGTGGCGTTCGCCTCCTCGCTCGACCAGGCCGGACCGATCGCTCGCACCGTTGAGGACGCGGCGATCATGATGACCTCGATGTCGGGGTTCGATTCGAAGGATTCGACCAGCGTCGACCTCGCCGTGCCGGATTTCGCGGCGGCGGTGGAGCGCGGCGTCAAGGGTCTCGTCATTGGCATTCCGCGCGAGTATCGCATGGACGGCATGCCTGCCGAGATCGAGGCGCTGTGGCAGCAGGGCATCGCCTGGCTGAAGGCCGAGGGCGCGACGGTGCGCGACATCTCGCTGCCGCACACCAAATATGCGCTGCCCGCCTACTACATCGTGGCGCCGGCCGAGGCCTCCTCGAACCTTGCCCGCTATGATGGGGTGAAATACGGCCTGCGTGACACCGGCAAGGACATTACCGACCTCTACGAGCTGACCCGCGCCGACGGCTTCGGCCGCGAGGTGAAGCGCCGCATCATGATCGGCACCTATGTGCTGTCGGCTGGCTATTATGACGCCTACTACGTCCAGGCGCAGAAGGTCCGCACACTGATCAAGCGCGATTTCGAGATCGTCTTCAACGACGGCGTCGACGCCATCCTGACCCCGGCGACACCGTCGGCGGCATTCGGTATCGGCGACGAGGACATGAAGGCCGATCCGGTCAAGATGTACCTCAACGACGTGTTCACGGTGACCGTGAACATGGCCGGCCTGCCGGGAATCGCGGTGCCGGCCGGCAAGGACGGCGCGGGCCTGCCGCTCGGATTGCAGCTGATCGGCAAGCCGTTCGACGAGGAAACGCTGTTCGCCGCGGGCCGCGTCATCGAGCGTTCGGCCGGCATCGACTTCAGCCCTGACAAGTGGTGGTGATCGGAAACCGCTTGAACCATAGCGGTTTCGGCACTATTTGCCGCCCATGCGCAAATTGAGACTTGTCGAACTCCCGGCCAAACCGGTGGTTTCGTTTCAGAGGATTGGCTCCATGGCCGATGTGTTCACGACCCTAGACTGGTCGGCCCCGCCCAAGGATATGTCCAAGCCCCTGCAGGCTTTGTGGTGGATGAAGAAGGGCGAGCTGCGCGTCGGCCCCGAGTGGGAAGAAGCGCATCGTATCGTCCAGGCGATGGAAGGCACCTTCGAGTTCGACTGGGTGCATGCGCTGCTGCACTGGATCGAAGCCGACATGGGCAATGCCGACTACTGGTATCGCCGCGCCGGCCGCAAGCGCGCCACTGCCAGCGTTTCCGCCGAGTGGGAACACATCGCCCGCGAACTGAGCGGCGTCACGCAGCACTAAGCGCGACAGACGACGGCCCCGTTGCAGGAGAGCCCCGGAGCTGATCCGGGGCTCTCTGCGTATTCAGCGGTTGTCGAACTCGCTGCGGGCGAGCTCGAGGCCGCGTCTGGTGATGCGGTAGGGATGCCCATTGCTGGAGGCGATCGCCTTCTTGGCCCTTAGCTTCTTGAACAGCGGCAGGCTGCATTGCTGCATCAGCCAGCCATCGCGGTTGAAACACTCGACGCCGATGAGTTTGCCATTGTCGGATTTGAGCGCGACGATCTTGCCGCCCTGTGCGAGGACGTGCAGCACCCGCTGCTCGTGGCGGGAAATATCCATGAGAAATCTAGCCTGAGGATGCGTGGAAAAGGGCCGCAGCCAGCATCTCGCCTGGCAGCTGCCTGGTTCCAGAAACCCCGTCGCAGACACATCGCCGGCCCAAAGGGCTCAGCGGGCGGACGGGGTATTACGCAATCTCAACTTTGCTAGACATAGGGCAGTCCACTTTTTGACGGCGCCGCGATATCACCGAGCCGCTGAACGGCGGATGAATAGCCGCACAACGGCGCCTAGACCAGTGGTCGGTTGCAAACAGTGGCGCGGCGGTGCAAACCAGCAACTCTTTCCTTATCCGCCGAGTGCCTCCCGTGACCAAAGCCCCCGCCGAATGCCAGACCAAGGAAGATGTGCGCGCCGAGATCGACCGGATCGATCAGGCCCTCTTAAGCCTGCTCGCCGAGCGGCACGGCTATGTGACGCGCATGGCGGAGATCAAGACCGACCCGCACGAGGCCTATGACCCGACCCGCATCGAGGCGATTATCGCCAAGCAGCGCCAGCGCGCCGAGGAGCTCGACCTCGACGAGGATCAGGCGGAGTTGATCTGGCGCACGCTGATCAACTGGAATGTGAACTACGAAAAGGGCATTATCGCTGCACGCAAGCGCCACGGCTGAGATAGCGTGGGCGGAGTGGAGGCTTCGATGACGTCGCCGGAGATCACGATCCGCAAGGCTGTGGCGAGCGAGGCAGAACGTCTTGCCGACATCGCGCTGCTCGCGTGGGAACGCGACCTGCAGCCCTTCCTCAGCGGTGAGGCGGCAAGCCGGGCGAACGAGAAGCGCCGGCTCGGTATCGCCGTGCACGAGCTGCTCGATCGCACGATCGTTGCTGAAATCGACGGCTCGCCGGTCGGCTGGTGCGCCCGGGCGCGCAGCCGTCCCTATATTCCCTACCTGTTCGTCACGCCGTCGCTGCAGAACCAGGGCATCGGCACGCTGCTGCTCCGCCGCATGGAATCGATCATCGAGCTCGAGGGCGCCGACAAGGTGCAGCTCGATACGCTGAGCGACAATGTGCGGGCGGTGAACTTCTACCAGCATCAGGGCTACCGCATCCTGGTGCTGAAGCGCGAAGGCGCTACTGGCAGCGACCCGCAAACCAGCGTCCGGCTGGAAAAACGCCTCTCCCCCTATCGTGGTCCGCTGAACGACGACGAATGAGGCGGATCCTGCTGACCGGGATGTCAGCCACCGGCAAATCGACCATCACGGCGGCAATTGCCGCCCGCGGCTACAAGGCTGTCGATCTCGATTCCGATGCCTGGTCGCACTGGGTCGACGTCGTCGAGGATAACGCGCCGGGAACGCCGGTCGAGGCAGGGCGCGACTGGGTCTGGCGGGATGATCGCGTCGGAAAGCTGCTGGCGGAAGAGGGCGCCAGCATCCTGGTGATCAGCGGCTGTTCGCCCAACCAGGGGCAGTTCTACCCGCAGCTCGATGCAGTAGTGCTGCTGAGCGCGCCCGAGCCCGTCGTTGCGATGCGCCTCGCGGCCCGAACGGGCAACAATTACGGCAAAGGTGCGGGTGAGACGGAGCGTGTTCTCGAACTGATCCGCGAGGTGGAGCCGATCCTGCGGGATGGTGCGACTCACGAGATCGATACCAGCGGCACCTTCGACGACGTGCTGGACGCCGTGCTCCGGATCGTCGATCCGCGCTCGTGACGGTTCGGAGAGCCGGTTCCGGGCAATCGCAGGGCCATCGCGCTCTGTCAGCGGCATGGATTTGCCGAAGTTTGGCGCGCAGAGAAGTTTTCTGCAGCGCTCGGCTATGCCATAGACAAAGTCGGAATGAACAAGAGCCTTAGCCCATGACCCTTATCGATACTCGCACGCCCAACCCTAAGAGCTTCATCCAGGGAGCGACCGGGGATTGGGAGATCGTCATCGGCATGGAAGTGCATGCGCAGGTGACCTCGGAGAGCAAGCTGTTCTCGGGCTCGTCGACCGAATTTGGCTCGCCGCCGAACTCCAATGTCAGCTTCGTCGACGCGGCGATGCCGGGCATGCTGCCGGTGATCAACGACGAGTGCGTGCGTCAGGCGGTGCGGACGGGGCTCGGGCTGAAGGCCAAGATCAACAAGCGCTCGATCTTCGACCGAAAAAACTACTTCTATCCGGACCTGCCGCAGGGCTACCAGATTTCCCAGTTCAAGGACCCGATCGTCGGCGAGGGCTCGGTGTTCCTCGACATGGGCGGGGAGCGGATCGAGATCGGCATCGAACGGCTGCACCTCGAGCAGGATGCCGGCAAGTCGATCCACGACCAGCACCCTTCCATGAGCTTCGTCGACCTGAACCGGTCGGGCGTGGCGCTGATGGAGATCGTTTCGAAGCCCGACCTGCGCAACTCGGAAGAGGCCAAGACCTACCTCGGCAAGCTGCGCAGCATCCTGCGCTACCTCGGCACCTGCGATGGCAACATGGAGCAGGGCTCGATGCGCGCCGACATCAACGTCTCGGTGCGCAAGCCCGGCGGCGAGTTCGGCACGCGCTGCGAGATCAAGAACGTCAACTCGATCCGCTTCGCCGGCCAGGCCATCGAGTTCGAGGCGCGCCGCCAGATCGATATCCTCGAGGCCGGCGGCTCGATCGACCAGGAGACTCGGCTCTACGACCCCAAGACCGGCGAGACGCGCTCGATGCGTTCGAAGGAAGAAGCGCACGACTACCGCTACTTCCCCGATCCGGACCTGCTGCCGCTGGAGTTCGACCAGGCCTTCATCGACGATCTGGCGCAGCATTTGCCGGAACTGCCCGATGAGAAGGAAGCGCGCTTCGTTTCCGAGTACGGCGTGACGCCCTACGACGCGATGGTGCTGACACTGGAGCGCGAGACGGCCGACTATTACGAGGCCGCGGTGAAGTTCGGCAGCACGAAGCGCGACGGTAAGGCGGTGGCCAACCTCGTCACCGGCGACATCGCCGCCTATGCCAACAGCCAGGGTCTCTCGGCCTTCGAAACGCATATCAAGCCACACCAGATCGCCGGCATCGTCGATCTCGTGGCAGCCGGGACCATTTCGTCCAAGGGCGCCAAGGACCTGCTGCAGGTGATCATCGCCGAGGAGCCCGAGGGCGAGCCGGCCGATATCGTCGAGCGGCGCGGCATGAAGCAGGTGACCGACCTCGGCGCGATCGAGAAGGTGGTCGACGAGATCATCGCCGCCAACCCGGACCAGGTGGCCAAGGTACAGGCGAAGCCCACTTTGATCGGCTGGTTCGTCGGCCAGGCGATGAAGGCCTCGGGTGGCAAGGCCAACCCGCAGGCGCTGAACGAGATTCTGAAAAGGAAACTCGGGCTCGAATAGGAGGGGCGATGGCTAGCGGATACTGGGTCGTCAATCTCGAGGTCACCGACCCCGAGGTCTATAAGCAGTATCAGGCGTTCGTTCGGCCCTTCCTCGCCGCCAATGACGGCCGGTTCATCGTCCGTGGCGGTCAGCAAAGCGTCGTCGAGGGCACGGTCGGGCCTCGCGTCGTGGTTGTCGAGTTCCCCAGCTACGAGCACGCGCTGCGTGCCTACCACTCCCAGGAATACCAGCAGGGCATGCAGGCCCGCCTCGGCGCGAGTTCCGCCAATTTCGCCATCGTCGAAGGGTTTGACGGCTGATCCGCTGTGGGATCGCTACGAAGCCGTTTCGGAACCCTCGCCGTCGCAGACCGTTGACGAAAACCACCCCGTCAACGGAGGCAGCCATGTCCGTGCTCAATCGTGTTCTGTTCAATGTCCTCTGCAAGGACCTCGCTGACAGCACCAGGTTCTACAAGGAGCTGTTCGGGCTGGAGACGATCTATGACAGCGACTGGTTCGTCGTGCTCACCCCCAAGGGCCAGGCGAACGTCCAGATTGGGCTGATCGACCAGATGAGCCAGTTCACGCCGCGCCATGCCTGGGGCATGCACGAGGGAACCTACCTCACCTTCGAGGTCGATGACGTGTTCGAGGTGCTCGACCGCGCCCGGGCCATGGGCGCCGACGTGGTGTCGGAGGCTATTGCGCTCGACTATGGCCAGACCCGCGGGCTGATCCGCGACCTCAACGGCATGGTGATCGATGTGTCGACGCCAACCGCGCAACTCGCGATGCGCGAGGACGTGGTCATCGAGGACGTCGGTCGCGATACCGCCATCGACCAGCAGCAACCTGGAGACCGCGACGCCATCTCCAGGCCGGTCTGGTAGCTCAGACGGGCTTACCCACCGTCATCGCGGCGCGAAACTCCGGATCGGGGTCGAGCCAGGTGGATTCCGGCATCGCGCCGACGGCATCGAAATAGCGGCTCATGAAGCTGCGATAGGCGGCGCAGAACGCTATGTCTGCGATCTCGCGATCAGTGAAGCCGTGCTTACGCAGCGCCTCGATGTCGCCCTCGGTGATGAGGCTGGCGTCACGCGCGACCTGCTCGGCATAGGCCAGCATGGCCACGGTCTTCGCCGCGAGGCCGGCGCTGCGGAAATCGTGCTGGATGGCGAGCACCTTCTCCTTCGAGCCCAGGTCGCTGACCAGCAGCTTGGCGTAGACATGCGAGCAATAGCTCGAGGGAATCTGCTTGGCGGCGACCAGCGTGATCAGCCGCCAGCTGACCAGCCCGAGCGAGAAGTTGTTCCGCGCCGCATGCAGCAGGTGCTCGACCATCGGGGCGATGTGCGGCAGGGCGGTCCAGCATTTGGTGCCTTCCATCACGAAGCCCAGCGCCGCAGCTTCGGTCTGGTAGATATCGGCAATGGCGCCGGTCGCGTCTTTCTCGTCGATGGTTCCGATGAACACCGGTGGCCTCCTCAGGTCATATGATGACTAGGGGTGGAGCAGGTCACCTGAACCGTGGCTGAACGCTAGTCGGTATGGCTGAGGATGTTCACCAGGCGCCCAAACGGATCGCGGACATAGAAGCGACGGACGCCCCATGGTTCGTCGACAGGGCCGTACTCAACGGCAAATCCGGCGGCGCGAATCTTGGCGAAGGTAGCCTCGAGATCATCTACCTCGATCGAGAGATCCGGCACCGGCGTGCCGGATCCACCCTCACCGGCGACGCTTACCTGCACGCTCATCTGCGCCGACGAGCCATAGGTGACGATCCAGCCGTGATCCATCAGCTGGTCCAGCCCGAGCACATCGCCGTAGAACCGCTTGGCGGCAGACAGGTCGTCGGCCGCGATGTTTGCGACGATGCGCTTGACTGTCACGCCGGCGCCTTGCGCCAGCCCTTGACCAGCCGGCCGTCGATGAAAACGAGACCGAGGAAGATCACGATGATGCCGAGGATGTGGATCAGCTCGAAGCGTTCGTGGAGGATCAGCACGCCGAGCAGGATCGCCGAAATCGGCGTGATGAAGGTGTTGAGCGACAGGTTGGTGGCGCCGACCCGCGGCAACAGCCAGTAGACCAGGAGGAAGCTGAAGCTGGTCGAGAACACCGAGATGCCGAACAGTGCGCCCCAGGTCTCGGGGCGGGTGATGATCGGGATGCCGGAGAAGAACAGCGCGATGGGAACCGAGACCAGCGCGGCGCCGGTGAGCGAGGCCGAGGCCACGGCATAGGGCTCCACCTTGGCGAAGCGGCGGGCATAGTTGAGGGTCAGCGCGTAGCAGAGTGTCGCGATGAACGCGGCGAGGAGGCCAATGATCTGTGCCGAGGCGCCGACGCCGAGCGAGGGCAGGGCGAGGATCACCGCGCCGGCAAAGCCGATGGCGACGCCGGCCACCTTATTCCAGCTGGCTTTCTCACCACCCGGCCAGAGCTGGGAGACGATCACCGTGGTCATCGGGGTCATGCCGTTGATGACGCCGACGATCGAGCTCGCGACGGTCTGCTCTGCGAACGGGAACAGGGCGAAAGGGATGGCGTAATTGAGGATGCCGAGGATGAGGAACTGCCAGTAGAGGTTGGGATCGGTCGGCAGTTTCTTGCGGGTAGCGAAGAACACCAGCCAGCAGATGGCGGCGCCGATGCTGACCCGTCCGGCGGCTACCCAGAGCGGGCTGATCTCGCGGATCAGGATCGCGTTGAACAGGAACGAACAGCCCCAGACGGCGCCGAGCAGGATGATGAGCAGCCAGTATTGCAGTTTCATCGGTACGGCTCCTTCAGACTTCGACCTTGAAGCCGAGTTCGATATCGACGGCGGCCTTGCCACCCAGCCCCCAGTTCTCGCGCGGCACGTCGTGCAGCACAACCTTTAGATCGGACGGGGCAATGCCGAAGACGCCGAGCTCGCTGACCAGCGCGGCATAGAGCCGGCGCTTGGCGTCGACCGAGCGGCCGCTGAACATCGTGATCTCAAGAACGGTGTAGTTGACACTCTTGCCGTCAGGCGGCGCGAAGGCATGCGCGGGATATTCGATGATCCGGATGTCACGATCCTGCTCCGGGATGCGGATGCCCTCGACCAGCGCGCGCTGCAACGCGGCGATCAGCGCCGCATGGCGATCGCCGATCCAGCCGGCGCGGGTTTCAAGTCGGGTCGATGGCATCGGGTATCCTCGAGAAGGCCGGAAGATGAACCAGAAAGCAGAGTCGCGTCGAACCGATTTTGACGATGGGTCCGATCGATTCCTGTGATGGCAGCGTTTCGTCCACCTCTGGTCTCGGCGGCGCCCGTACCTACATAGCCGGCGGATGGAGGGCCGCCAGCATGACATTGAGACTGATGGGCGCCAACCCGTGCGTGACGCTCTACGACGGAGGCAGGGCCACTGCTTACGCCTCGGTGTGGCGGGTGGATTGGTCGCTGCGCGGCAAGGGACACGCCCTCGTGCTCGGGACGCCGCAGTGCACCCGCATCATCGGACCTGATGGCGAACTCGGGGCGTGGCTCGGTGCGGAGTTCAATCGACACATCAGGAGCGTCAGTGCCGGCATTGCCTGGCGCGAGCCGGAATTCACGTTGGCGCCGGTTCGCTTCGAGCTCGACCTCGATACTGGTTTGCAGGCATCGGCCGGCGACGTGACGGTGGAGATATCCGGGCCGATCGAACGCTATCTCACCCGCAAGGACGACTACGACCTCGGGGGCACGCCCAACATCCTCTCCACCGTGTGGATCCCTTGCCGCGACGGCTCGATCAGCGTCGGTGGCAGCCCACTGGCTGGTGCCATCAAGCTCGACGAGGCGCAGCCGCTGTCGAGTGCCTTCATTGCCGAGGCCGAAGTGTGGTGCACGGCGGACCACCCGAGGAAGTAAGAGGCTTGCGATGGTCCCTCGAACGGAGATATGTTAGTGCTTACATATCTCGTTGCAGGAGCCAGGAGTGACCTATCTCGGCGATATGGGGCTGCTCTCGCTGGGCAGCCAGCTCAAGGCGATCAGCGACCAGCTCTACGCCATGGCCGATGAGGTCTACGGACGGCACGGCATTGAGCTGCAGGCACGCTGGTTCCCGATTCTCCGACTGCTGCACGATCGCGGGCCGATGACGGTGGGCGAGATCGGGAGCGCGGTCGGCCAGACCCATTCCGCCATCAGCCAGCTGACCACGCGCCTGGTCCGCGACGGCTGGGTGAACACGGCGAGCGACGCCGGTGACCGCCGGACCCGACGGCTGACTCTGACGGCGAAGGCCGAGACCGCGCTGCAGACGGCCAAACCGCTGTGGCGCGCGATCCGCGACGCGCTGGAGGAGCGAGTCGCCGGCGCCGGGCTAGATCCGGCGACGCTGCTGGCCGGGCTGGAGCAGGTGGCGGCGCCGGGGCTGGCCGACCTCATCACGGCGAAGGCACGCGCCTACAGCCAGGAGACGGTGCGAATCGTGCCGCTCAGCCCGCAACTGCGCCCGCATTTCTACCGGCTCAACGCCATCTGGCTGGAGCGCTACTTCGTGCTCGAGCCCTATGACATCGAGGTGATGTCGCACCCAGAGGCGATCGTCGAGCACGGTGGCGCGGTGCTGTTCGCACTGCTCGGCGATGCCGTAGTCGGGACCTGCGCCCTGAAGCAACATGCGCCCGGCGAGTACGAGCTGACCAAGATGGGGGTCGATCTCGCGGTACAGGGCGTCGGTATTGGCAGGAAGCTGATCGAGGCGGCGATTACTGAGTTCGAGCGGCTCGGTGGCGCCGAGCTGTTCCTCGAGACCAATACGCGGCTCGAGTCGGCGATCCACCTCTACGAGCGGACCGGCTTCGAGCATCAGCCGGCGATCCGCGAAGGCTCGCCTTACGATCGGGCCAATGTCTACATGATCTGGCGCGGTCGCTCAGCGATTGCCGCTTGATCAGCCTTCGAAGCTGACTTCGCCGCGCGCCAACATGGCCAGTGCCTCGGGGTAAGCGATGTGTTCCTCGACGAGGATGCGGGCGCCCAGCGTCTCCGCAGTGTCGCCGGGGAGGATCGGGACGCGGCGCTGCAGGATGGTTGGCCCTTCGTCCGTGCCCGCGGTGACGAAATGTACGGTGCAGCCGCTCTCGCTGTCGCCCGCATCGAGCGCCTGCTGCTGCGGATGGAGGCCCTTGTGCAGTGGCAGCAGCGCGGGGTGGACGTTGAGCATCCGGCCCTGCCATTTCTCGGTGAACTCAGGCGTGAACAGGCGCATGAAGCCGGCGAGCGCGATGAAATCGGGCCGCCAGAGCTTCAGCACGTCCGACAAGGCCAGCTCGAACCCGGTACGGCTCGGATAGTCCTTATGCCAGCGCCAGGCCGTGGCGATGCCCTGGCCGGCGGCGACTTGCAGCCCGCCGGCATCCGGCTTGTTGGCGAACACGCCGACGATCTCAGCCGGATAGTCGGGCGCCTTGGCGGCCTCGATCAGCGCGGTCATGTTCGACCCGCGACCGGAGATCAGGATGGCAACACGCTTTTTCGGCTCAGTCACGGGGCGGGGCCTTTGCTGGAGGGTCGTAGAGGGCGAGTTCTTCGGCGGTCGGCCGTTCGAAGGCGTGTGAGGCATCTTCTAGCATGGCGCGATCGATCGGCGGTGATTCCCGGCCGCGCCTGGTAACGCGGTCGAGGAGCACGTCGATTGGGGCATCCATGTGGACAAGCTCGACGGCAGCGCCCAGCGCACGGGCGGCTTCGCGCAACGCGTCGCGCTCGGAACGGGCCCAGGTGCCCCACTCGATGATGGCCGTGCCGCCGAGTGCCAAAAGGCTCTGCGCCTGTTGCCATTGCAGCTGCTCGATGCCGGCACGCTTCGCCTCATCCCAAAGATTGATGCCGAGTGCATCCATCCAGTCGTCGGGCGAATAGCGGACGCCAGCGTGGCGCTCGGCCAGTTCGGTCGCGGCGGTGGTCTTGCCCGCGCCGGGCAGGCCGCAGACGATGATCAGGCGACCGCGGGTTGCAGCCATCAGAGCGCGAGCGCGCCTTCGAACGTCACCGGTTCACCGGCGCGCGGCCGCAGCTCGCCAACGATCGCGGCCGTTTCACCAGCTGCAGCAAGATGTTCGACCAGTTTGCTCGCATCCTGCTTCGAGACGGCGCAAAGCATGCCGACGCCGCAGTTGAAGGTACGGAGCATCTCGCGCTCGTTCATGCCGCCGACCCGGGCCAGCCAGCCGAACACTTTCGGCACGGTGACCTTGTCGAGTTCGATATGGGCCGAAAGGCTGTCGGGCAGAACGCGCGGGATGTTGTCGATGAAGCCGCCGCCGGTGATGTGGGCCAGCGCCTTGATGGCGATGCCAGCCTTCAGCGCCGAGAGCAACGGTTTGACGTAGATGCGGGTGGGCACCAGCAGGGCGTCGCTGAGCGATTTGCCTGGCTCGAACGGGGCCGGCAGGTACCAGTCGATGCCCGAGACCTCGACGATCTTGCGGACCAGCGAATAGCCGTTGGAATGGACGCCCGACGAGGCGATGGCGACGAGCACGTCGCCGGCCTCGACATCCTCTCGCGGCAGCAGCGTACCGCGCTCGGCGGCGCCGACCGCAAAGCCTGCGAGGTCATAGTCCTTGCCCGAATACATCCCCGGCATCTCGGCCGTCTCGCCGCCGATCAGCGCACAGCCGGCGATGCGGCAGCCCTCGGCGATACCTTCGACAATGGCGGCGCCGGTCGCGACATCCAGCTTGCCGGTGGCAAAGTAGTCGAGAAAGAACAGCGGCTCGGCGCCCTGCACGATGATGTCGTTGACGCACATGGCGACGAGGTCGATGCCGATGCTGCCATTATTGCCGGTTTCGATGGCGATCTTGAGCTTGGTGCCCACCCCGTCATTGGCCGCGACGAGGATCGGATCGGTGAAGCCGGCTGCCTTGAGGTCGAACAACCCACCAAAGCCACCGATTTCTGCATCGGCGCCGGGGCGGCGAGTGGAGCGGACTGCGGGCTTGATGGCCTCGACAAGCGCGTTGCCTGCGTCTATGTCGACGCCGGCCTGCTTGTACGAGAGCCCGTTTGATGGCACGTTTTGCGCGTCGGACATGGGCTGTTCGCCAGATTTTCAGGGGT
>Ga0209902_100506_pt1 | contig 39489 bp, 38 predicted proteins | sample FECB27metaG_FD_188304 | JGI IMG/M metagenome (GOLD analysis project Ga0209902, IMG submission 188304) | Cyanobacterial communities from the Joint Genome Institute, California, USA - FECB-27 (SPAdes) (version 2) | ecosystem: Environmental > Aquatic > Thermal springs > Hot (42-90C) > Microbial mats...
AGACTTCCACGGCAAACATTCCCGGCCAATCCCCAAAGGGACAAGCCTAGCCAATGGACGGCTTTTACTCCGCCCGCGCAGCCATCAAGGCGGCGCTCCATGGCCTAATTTGTCACCGCCATGCACAGTTTACTGCGCGCCAAGTTCGAGGATATCGGCGAAACCTGACAGTATGCCGTGTCTACATTTCCGTGACCGGACAGGGCAGAGCGGAACTGACGGTGACAATGTGGTGACACGGACGCAAGTAAGCGACGCTAACCACCGAGTAAACTATTGAAATCATTGGCGCACCCGACAGGATTCGAACCTGTGACCTCTGCCTTCGGAGGGCAGCAGCCTACCATCCGCGACACACGTTGCTCAGGCGCAGCGCCCGCGACACATTCGCGGCGACCCGATGCCGATTTCCCTTCTGCTTATCATTTGCTTACAAAAACGCTCTCAGTTCCTGGGCGGAGAGCGTAAGCTATTGAAATCATTGGTGCCGCTTAGGTGACTCGAACACCTGACCCCATCATTACGAATGATGTGCTCTACCGACTGAGCTAAAGCGGCTACCGGTCTGCGCCGTGGACGCGCAGCAGATGCGGGCCTGATATCGTCATTGCGCGGCAATTTCAAGCCACGGGGCGACGCGAATTTTCAACGGCCCCGATATACGCGCATAGGCGAGGCGGGTCAGCCGACTGAAGCTCTGGCCCGCGCGGCGGCCAGGGAGGCGCGGCGCACGGCGTCGCAACGTGCCTCCAGCGCGCAATCCGGCTGGCATGTCTGTCGCCAAGCCCTTGAAATGCCGGAATGGCGTTTGCGCCCGTTGATTGATTGTGCGGCAAACGCTAACGATCATCGCGTGCGTGGTCGTTTCGCGGGGATAACTGGTTGGACGCGATAGAAAGGGCGATCCGGAGCGCCTTCGAAAAGGGGGATGCCGACGACAAGGCCTTTCGCGAGAGGGTCTATCGCAAGGCCTTCGCCGCGCTCGACCGCGGCATCCAGGCCAATCCCAACCTGACCGTGGAATCGGCCATCCGGCGGCGCAAGGCGCTGCAGGCCAAGATCACCGAGATCGAATCCGAGTTCATCCCCGCCGGCCCTGCGCTCGAGGAGGCCATCGAGCCCGGGATCGCCGCGGAAAGGGAGCCGGCCATCGATGTCGGCCCGGCGCGCGACATGGGCGACGCGCCCGAGCCGGCGATCGACGGTCCTGCTACGCTGCTCGACGTTCCCGCTGTCGGCCTCGACGAGCGCCATCACGAGCCGTCGATGGACGGTCCCGGCCACGCCCATGGCAGCGAAACCGCGGCAGGCTCGCTCGCCACGGCGATGCGCCTCGAGGCATCGGACAGAAAGGAGCGCAAGCGCAGCCGCCCGTTTGCGCTGGCCTTCATCGTGGTGACCGTTCTGGCGCTGCTTGGTATGGGCGGCTGGTGGGCTTACCAAACGGGACTGTTCCTGTCTCCGGCCGAGCGCGACACGTCGGTGCCCAATCCCCCCACCGTGGTGGAGGGCGAGGACTTCATACCCGAGGAAGAAGAGCCGGTGGTTCTTTCGGGCGAAGCCGACCCGCAGCGCAACTGGATTTCGGTGTTCACGCCGGACGACACCTCGCAGCTTTCGGCACCCGCCGGCGCGACGGCCGAGGCCATGCAGGACGAGTCGGGCAGCTTCCTGCGGCTGCGCTCGGGCCCGGATGGAGCGGCAATCGTCTTCGACATCGGCCAGGGCGTATTGGAACAGATCGCCGGCAAGGTGGCCACCTTCGACATCGTGGCGCGCGCCGAAGAAGGCAACGAGACGCAGATGGCGGTCGCCTGCAATTTCGGCGAACTCGGCGACTGCGGCCGCAAGCGCTATGCCGTCGGCTATGAGCGCGGCGATTACCTGTTCGAGGTCACCTTCGCCGCCACGGCGCCCGGCGCCGGTGGCACGATCGCCATCAACTCCGACTTCGCCAACCAGGGCAAGGCGGTCGACATCTACGAGATCAAGGTCTCGGTCGCACCGTAGAGGCGAGGCTCACACCAGCATCGCCTGCAGGGTCGCGAGGCGGTCGGCCTCGGCGGCCGGCTTGTCCCAGCGCAGGCGCGAAATGCGGGGGAAGCGCATCGCGACCCCGGATTTGTGCCGGGTCGAGCGGTTGAGCCCCTCGAAGGCGATTTCCAGAACGAGGCCCTGGCTGGCATCGGCGCGCACCGAGCGCACCGGCCCGAAGCGTTCGATGGTGTTGTCGCGCACATACTTGTCGATCTGCTTCAGCTCCTCGTCGGTGAAGCCAAAATAGGCCTTGCCGACGGGCACCAGTTCCTCCGCTCCCTGCGGTCCCGACCAGACGCCGAACGTGTAGTCGGAATAGAAGCTCGACCGCTTGCCATGACCGCGCTGCGCATACATCAGCACGGCGTCGACCGTATGCGGATCGCGCTTCCACTTGAACCACGGCCCTTTCGGACGCCCGGCGACATAGGCCGAATCCAGCCGCTTCAGCATGACGCCTTCGATGACCGCATGCGGTGGCTCGCGGCGCATGCGTTCGAGCGCCGGCCAGTCCGGAAACGGCGCGATCGGCGAGAGGTCGAAACGCGCCGGGTCCAGCCGCGCGACGAAAGCCTCCAGCCGCGGCCGCCGCTCGATCAGAGGCAGGGCGCGCAGATCGTCGGCTCCGTCCTGCAGGAGATCGTAGCAGCGCATGAAGACCGGAAATTTTTCCCGCATTTTGGGCGAGACGCTCTTGCGGTTCAGCCGCTGCTGCAGGTCGGAGAACGTTCCGGTCCATTCGGGCGGCCGCCCGACCAGGAGTTCGCCGTCGAGCGCGCCCTCAAATCCGATGGCATCGATCAGATCGGGAAACGCACCCGAAATCTCGTCGCCCGTGCGCGAATAGAGCCGGCGGTGGCCAGCCTCGCCGACGGCCTGGACGCGGATGCCGTCCCACTTCCATTCGGCCGCATAGTCCCCCGGCTCGAGCTTTTCCAGGTCGCTGTCTTCGACCGGGGTCGAGAGCATGACGGGCCGGAACAGGCCTGTGGCTGCCTTCTTCGGCCGCTCCGCCCTGCCTTCCAGCCAGGCGAACAGGTCGAGATAGGGCGGCTCCAGCCCGTGCCAGACCTCCTCGATCTCGGCGACGTCGACCTTGCCCACATCGGCGAGCGCCTGCTTGGCAAGGCGCGCCGAGACGCCGATGCGCAGGCCACCGGTGACGAGCTTGATGATGGCGTAGCGCGCGGAAATGCCGGCCTGGTCGAGGAGCCGCGCGAGCACCGTCGGGCCGTCAGAGCGGCTCGCGCCCTGCAGGGCGGCAACCACGTCGGCAAGTGTCGGGTCCCGGTTCGGCGCCTGGTGCGGCGGTGGGTCCGGCCACACCAGCGAAACGGTCTCGGCGAGATCGCCGACATAATCGTAGGAATAGCCGAACAGCACCGGGTCGAGCCGCTCGGCCACAAGCATGCGCAACATCGCAGGCTTGACGGACGCGATGGCGAGGTCGCCGGTCAGGGCCGCCAGCGCCAGCCCCCGGTCCGGGTCCGGCGTGTCGCGAAAGTAGTCGGCAAGCAGTGTCAGCTTGCCGTTGCGGGCAGGCGTCAGGACGAGGCGGTCGAGGAGTTCGGCGAAGCGGTTCATGCTGGCGCGTGCGGGACAGCACCCCAGAAGGGAGTGCGACAAGGCGAGGAGTCCAAAATGGCCACCATCAATCTCCCTCGTCTTCATAGCCGACGAGATGCAGCGGCCGGGCGGCGATGCCGGCGAGCGCGCACCAGCGCACGAGGGCTTCCTCGCGGCCATGCGTGACCCAGACTTCGCCGGCGCCCGTTTCTGTAATGGTGGCCGTGAGTTCGTCCCAGTCGGAGTGATCCGAGATGATCAGCGGCAGTTCGACACCGCGCTGCTTTGCGCGCTGGCGAATGCGCATCCAGCCGGAGGCGAAACAGGAGACGGGGTCCGGAAAGCGGCGCGCCCAGCGATCGGCGAAAGCGGAGGGCGGACCGACGACGATCGCCCCGGCGAAGTCGCCCTTGCTGCCAGCGTCGACCGTTGCGGGCTGCAATTCGCCAAGCGCGATGCCTTGCTCCTGATAGTAGTTGCTGAGCTTGACCAGCGCGCCGTGGATGTAGATCGGCCTGTCGTAGCCGGCGTCGCGCAACAGCCGCATGACGCGTTGCGCCTTGCCCAGCGCATAGGCGCCAACGAGATGCGCTCTTTCGGGAAACTGGCGCACCGAGGTGAGCAGCCGGCCGACCTCCTCGCTGTCGGGCGGATGGCGGAAGACGGGCAGGCCGAATGTCGCCTCGGTGATGAAGACATCGCAGGCAACGGGCTCGAAGCCGGCGCAGGTCGGATCGCGCCGCCGCTTGTAGTCGCCCGAGGCGACGATGCGCGTGCCGCTATGGGCCACCGCGATCTGCGCTGAGCCCAGCACATGCCCGGCCGGATGGAAGGTGACGGATACGCCATTGAGGGAAAGCTGCTCGCCGAGTGTCGCGGCCTGGGTGGTGCCGGCAAAGACTTCGCCGTAGCGCAGCGCCATGATGTCGAGCGTCTCGCGCGTGGCCAGAACGGAGGCGTGGCCGGCGCGCGCATGGTCGGAATGGCCGTGTGTGATCAATGCGCGATCTACCGGGCGTACGGGATCGATGAAGAAGTCGCCCGGCGGGCAGTAGAGGCCCTCGGGGCGGGGATGAAGCAGGTCGCTGGCACGCATCGCCTCAAGATAGGCCAAAGCACCGCGCGGAAAAGCCCATTGCGCAATCATCCCGACACGACGATAGAGCATGCATGCCGTCAGACGCCGTCCTTCTCAAGCCGCTCCGCCGCATGTCGGGCAACCTCACCGCCGATCGGCGCGCAGACTACGCCGAGATGCTGTTCGGTTCGGGCGAGCACAGGGCCGCGGCGGAGGTGATGCTTGGCGCCGTCGAGCTTGCGCCGGACTGGGCGCTCGGCTGGTTTCGTCTTGGCGAGATGCAGGAAGCTGCCGGTGCTCTGGGCGAGGCGGTCGTTGCCTGGCGCATGGCGCTGACCCTCGACCCCGCCGATCGCACGGGGAGTGCCCTGAAGCTGCAGCTGGCAGGCGCGGTACCCCGTCTGGACGCGCCGCCGAGCGCGTTCGTCGAGGCGCTGTTCGACCAGTACGCCGATGATTTCGACCATGCGCTGGTCGAGACGCTCGGCTACTGCGTGCCCGCTCTGTTGATGCAAGCGATCGAGGCTGCCGGGGTCACGCGCTTTGGCCGGGTGGCCGATCTTGGCTGCGGCACGGGTCTCATGGGCGAGAGACTGCGCCCGATCGTCGACGACCTGGAGGGCCATGACATCTCCGCCGCCATGCTGGCCAAGGCGCGCTCGAAGGGCGTGTACGACCGGCTGGTCCGATCTGACCTGCAGACGCTGGAACTGCGCCCCGCAAGCATCGACCTCGCCGTCTGCGCCGACGTTTTTCTCTATGTCGGGGCGCTGGAACGGATTTTCGCGATGGTGGCTACCGCGTTGCGACATGGCGGGCTGTTTGGCTTCTCGGTCGAGTGCTCCACGACGGGCGAGCCTCTCGTCCTCCAGACCTCTCGACGCTATGCGCATTCGGAACGTTATATTCGCAAGACGCTGGCCGCTTCGGGATTGGCGGTCGTCTCGCTGGATCAGGCCATCATCCGGCAGGATCGCGGCGCGCCCATCGAGGGGCTGATCGTGGTGGCGTCTTGCAAAAAATAACCCAATGGGTTATTTTCTGTCCGTGCAGACTGTTGTCGAACTCCCCTTGTTCATCCGTCAGGCTGAACTTCTGTTTTCTCAGATAGAGAAGGCGGAACTGATCGATTTTCTGGCGTCCAATCCGCTGAGTGGCGATGAAATTCCAGGGACTGGCGGGGTACGCAAGGTCAGGATAGCAGCCAAGGGCAAAGGCAAGAGCGGCGGCGCGAGGATAATCTATTACTACTACAGCGAGCATGCGCCCATTTATGCGTTGTTGGCCTATGGCAAGGGGCGAAAAGCAGATCTGAGTCCGCAGGAAGCGAAGGCTGTTGCCAGCTTCGCAAGGCTGATCAAGGCAACGGAAAGAGGCAAGAGAGCATGACCAAGTCGACACGCTTCGGGCAGGACCTGATTGCTGCCCTATCCGACGCGCTCGCCCATGCAGAAGGCAGGGAAGTTCCGGGCGCTATCGTGCACAATATCGATATCGAGGCGATCGATGCCAAGGCCATCCGCCAACGCCTTCACCTGACTCAAGACCAGATGGCCCGGTTTCTCGGAACGAGCGCATCCGGATACAAGAAGTGGGAGCAGGGTCAACGACAGCCGAGCGGGGCAGCCCGCACGCTTTTGCGCGTCATGGAGAAAGAGCCCGAGGCCGTGCTTCGAGCGTTGCGCTACGCCTGACGCCTACCGCACCGTCTTCGGCCGGTCGAGCATGCCGAGCGAGCGAAGAGTCGGGCCGGACGACGTCGGCTTGTCGGTGACCAGGGTGCGCAGGGTGGCCACGGTGGCCTGAAGCTCTGCAACTTTTGCCTCCAGGGCCGCGACGCGTGCTTCCAACTCGTTCGTGGTGGTCATGGCGGGCTCCGCGCGCAGAATGTTTCTCTCATGGGAGGGTCGGTACCGCCCGTCAAGTCCGGGTGTCGCGCGGAATGATCCGCATTTGTTCCATTTTTCTCTTGGCGACACGCCATCCTGTCTCTAGCTCTACGGCGTGACCGTAAAACCTGACATCGCCGAGGCGCTTCCCGCCGCCACGCTGCCCGAAATCTTTACGCGCTGGTTCACGGAGCGCGGCTGGCAGCCGCGCGCGCACCAGATCGCTCTCCTGTCGCGCGCCCAGGCGGGCCGTTCTGTGCTGCTCATCGCGCCGACGGGTGCGGGAAAGACACTGGCAGGTTTCCTGCCGGCGCTTGTGGAACTGGCGGAGCGCCCCAAGCGGCGACCGGGACAGGCGCGGCGTGGCGTTCACACGCTTTACATCTCGCCGCTGAAGGCGCTCGCGGTCGACATCGAGCGCAATCTTGGCAAGCCGGTGAGCGAAATCGGGCTCGACATCGCCCTGGAGACGCGCACCGGCGACACGCCGGCCCACAAGCGCCAGCGCCAGAAGCTCGTTCCGCCCGACATACTGCTCACCACGCCAGAGCAGCTGGCGCTGCTGATTGCGTCGAAAGACGCCGAACGTTTCTTCGCCGATCTGCGTTTCGTCGTGCTCGACGAACTGCATTCGCTGGTCACGTCAAAACGCGGCCATCTGCTGGCGCTTGGCCTGGCGCGCCTGCGCAGCTTCGTGCCAGGCCTCAGGATGATCGGCCTGTCGGCAACGGTCGCCGAGCCGGACGAACTGCGCCGCTGGCTGGTGTCGCAGAACCCGCCAGGCGCGATGTCTGACGTCATAGCGGTGGAAGGCGGCGCCAAGCCCGACATCTCGATCCTTGATTCGCGCGAGCGCGTGCCGTGGTCGGGCCATTCGGCACGCTACGCCAGCGCCGAGCTCTACGAGGCCGTCAAGGCCCATCGCATCACGCTGCTCTTCGTCAACACGCGCAGCCAGGCGGAATTCGTGTTCCAGGAGCTGTGGCGGGTCAACGAGGATTCGCTGCCGATCGCGTTGCATCACGGCTCGCTCGACGTCAGCCAGCGGCGGCGCGTCGAAAAGGCGATGGAGACGAATGCGCTTCGGGCCATCGTCGCAACCTCGACGCTCGATCTCGGCATAGACTGGGGCGATGTCGATCTGGTCATCCATGTCGGCGCGCCGAAGGGTGCGAGCCGGCTCGCCCAGCGCATCGGCCGCGCCAACCACCGCATGGACGAACCCTCGAAGGCGATCCTGATCCCGGCCAACCGCTTCGAGGTGCTGGAGTGCCGCGCGGCGCTCGAGGCCAACTATATCGGCGCGCAGGACACGCCCCCGCTTGTCGACGGCACGCTCGACGTGCTCGCCCAGCACGTGCTGGGGTCGGCCTGCGCGGCGCCCTTTGCCGCCGATGCGCTCTACGCCGAAGTGATCGGTGCCGCTCCCTACAGCCGGCTCGACCGCGCGACGTTCGACCGCATCATCGACTTCGTGGCAACCGGCGGCTATGCGCTGCGCAGCTATGAGCGCTATGCCCGCATCCGGTTGACCAAGGACGGCCTTTGGCGCGTCTCGAACCCGCGCGTGGCGCAGCAGTACCGGCTGAATGTGGGTACGATCATCGAGGTGCCGGCGCTCAACGTGCGCTATGTGCGCGCCGGCAAGGGGATGGTGGCGCGCGGCGGCCCGTCGCTTGGCAAGATCGAGGAGGCTTTTCTCGAAACCCTGGTGCAGGGCGACACCTTCATGTTCGCCGGCAAGGTGCTGCGCTTCGAGGGCATCCGCGAGAGCGAATGCTACGTCTCCAACGCGCCGGGCAAGGACGCCAAGGTGCCCTATTATGGCGGCGGCAAGTTCCCCCTCTCGACCTACCTCGCCGAACAGGTGCGCGGCATGCTGGCCGACCCGGCCCGCTGGAAGAACCTGCCGGAGCAGGTGGCGGACTGGCTGCGCCTGCAGGCGGATAAATCGATCCTGCCGCGGCGCGAGGATCTGCTGATCGAGACGTTTCCGCGCGGCGAGCGGCACTACATGGTTGCCTATCCTTTCGAGGGTCGGCTGGCGCACCAGACGCTCGGCATGCTGCTGACGCGACGGCTGGAGCGCGCGGGCGCGCGCCCGCTCGGCTTCGTGGCGACGGATTACGCGCTGGCCGTGTGGGCGCTAGGCGACATGGGTGCGATGTTCAAGAAGGGCCGTCCCACGCTCTCCAGCCTGTTCGACGAGGACATGCTGGGCGACGATCTCGAGGCGTGGCTCGCCGACAGCTGGCTCTTGAAGCGCACCTTTCGCAACTGCGCGCTGATCTCCGGCCTGATCGAGAAGCGCCATCCCGGCCAGGAAAAGAGCGGGCGCCAGGTCACGGTCTCGGCCGACCTGATCTACGACGTGCTGCGCAGCCACGAGCCTGACCACATCCTGCTGCAGGCGACGCGGGCGGACGCGGCGACCGGCCTGCTCGATGTCAGGAGACTTGCCGAGATGCTGTCGCGCATCCGCGGCCGAATCGTGCATAAGCTCCTCGACCGAATCTCGCCGCTGGCCGTGCCGATCATGCTCGAAGTGGGCAAGGAATCGGTCAATGGCGGGGCCAATGACAGTCTCTTGTCGGAGGCGGCGGAGATGATCGACGAGGCGATGGGCAGGGCATGATCGCAGCAGCGCGCGCGAGCGCGGAAACAGGGCAGGCGGGCACGGTGACGGTGGCCGGAGAGGCAGCGACGTGCGACTCGCGCGGTGCGCTGTACTTTGCCGCGCATCGGCTTCTGGTCGTCTCGGATCTGCATCTCGAAAAGGGTTCGGCGATGGCGCGGCGCGGGACCCTTGCGCCGCCCTACGATACGATCGCGACACTGGCCGCACTCGCGCGGATCCTCGCCGACTACGCCCCGAGGATCGTGATCAGCCTTGGCGACAGCTTCCATGACCGCGAAGGCGCCGCCGGCCTGCCGGTTCAGGCGCGCGAGGCGCTGGCTTCGATGGCTGTGGGCCGCGACTGGTTCTGGGTCACCGGCAACCACGACCCCGACCCGCCGGTCGGTCTGGCCGGCGCAAGCGTGCGTGAGATTGCGATCGGTCCGCTGGTGTTTCGCCATGAGCCGTCGCCCGTGCCGATCGATGGAGAGATTGCGGGCCACCTGCATCCCTGCGCCCGCATCGTGCAGCGCGGCCGTTCGGTCAGGCGCCGCTGCTTCGCCAGCGACGGCCACCGGCTGATCATGCCGGCCTTCGGCTCCTATACCGGCTCGCTGAACGTGCTCGACCGCGCCTATGCCGGCATTTTCCGCAGCGAGCGGCTGATCGCCTACATGCTGGGCCAGGACAAGGTCTATCCGATCGCGGGCTCGATGCTGCGCCCGGGCTGACGGCGGCTCAACTCGTGGCGATGAAGGCCACGATCATGGTGAGCACGACGATGGCCGTAAGCATGGTGCGCAATTCGCCGTACCACTCGGGCGCCTTGCCGGTATGCACAGCGAGTGTGTCCCACGCGCCCTGGGCCGCGAAGGCGACGGCCAGCACCGCAAACGCGTAGGGTACCGGGATGAAAACCGCGATCCAGCCCATCAGCGGCGGCACCATGGCGAGCGAAAAATCAAAACCGGCGTCCTCGCCATGGCGCGCCAGCGCCACGCCCCAGCGCACGCCGCCGAGGAAGGACAGGATCACCGCGCCGTAGACGAGCAGAAGCAGGATCGTGCCGGCGCGCCACTCGTGGTCGGAAGCGATGCCGTAGAGCCAGAGCGAAAGCGCGATGAAGGGGGCAAGCCCCGCATAGCCGAGCAACCGTGCCGTTGCCGCCGCGCGGGACACCAGATCGGGCTCGCTTGGGTCATCCTGCGTCATGTTCTCAGTCCTTGCGGAACACGAGGCGGCCGAGCCAGCCCGTCACGAAGGCAAGGCCCACGGCACCAAAGCCGTAGAGAATGCTGTGGTTTCGCGAATAGCGGAACAGCATCTGCTCGAAACCCGACTTCACGATCGCCAGCTGCGCCGAGGTCTCCTTGACGAACACACCGTTCCGGAAAAGGAAGGCGCGCGCCTTGTGGGTGCCCACGGGGATGTTGGGCGCGAGCGTGAGCGAAGCGCGAAACAGCGTCGCGGACAGGTACTGCACGCCGCCGATGCGCTCGCTGTAGAGACCGTCCGCCTTCTTGCGCGCGCGCAGTGCCGCCGTGAATTCCTCGATGGTGGCAGGGTTTCCCTCGCGATCGCGTGGCTCGATGTGGAGATTGTCGGCGCCCAGCGACAGCCGCTTGTAGCTCATCGGGTCCGTGATGTCCTGGGGCACCCGCGTGGTGGCGACCGAGTAGGACTCCGGCACGTTGACGAAGGTTTCGGACCGCGTGTTCATCCAGACGCCGAGCACGCGTTCCTTGCGCCGCACCACGACCGGGCGCCCTGGCCCCTCCAGAACCACGATCACGTCGTAGCGGCCCTGGCGGTTGACCTGAGGATCGGCGTTTTCCACCGATCCGAAGATGGTGAGATCGGCGCCGCTGAAATCGGCGGTAATGGCGACCACGTCCGTCGACAGACCGATCTGGATGTCTTCCGGGGTGGGTGGCTGGGTTACCTGAATGCCCCCCGGGGCTGGCGGCTGGGTTGGCGCCGGGGCTGGGGTCTGGGCGCGTGCCGGTTGCCCGAAAAGGAGCATTGCTGCGGCAAGCGCTGCTGCAAGCGAAAGGACTGCGCGCATCGCGGCTAGCCCCCCACCAGGGAATAGATGTCGCGCGGCGTCAGGAACAGGTCGAAGGCCAGCCTGATCGCGACGGCGAGAACCAGCAATGCCAGCAGTGCCCGCAACTGCTCGCCGCGCAGCCGCTGTCCGGCCTTGGCACCGTATTGCGCCCCGGCGACACCCCCGACCATGAGCACGAAGGCGAGAACGACGTCGACGGTCTGGTTGGCCGAGGAATGCACGATCGTCGTATAGGCGGCGACGAAGATGATCTGGAACAGCGACGTACCGACGACCACGTTGGTCGGCACCTTGAGCAGGTAGATCAGCGCCGGAACCATGATGAAGCCGCCGCCGACGCCCATGATCGACGACAGGAGGCCGATGCCGGCGCCAAGGCCAAGGACCGGGATGACGCTGACAAACAGTTTCGAGGCGCGAAAGCGCATCTTCAGCGGCAGGCGGTGGATCCAGTTGTGCTGGCCCGATTTCTTCATCGTCTGCGGGCCGATGCCGCGGCTGCGGCGTATGGCGTTCACGCTCTCCACCAGCATCAGTCCGCCGACTGTCCCGAGGAAAGCGACATACATCAGCGAGATGATCAGATCGAGCTGGCCGAGGTTGCGCAGGAAGGCGAAGACAAAGATTCCGAGCGTCGACCCGAAAACGCCGCCTATCAGCAGCACGGTGCCCAGCTTGAAGTCGATCGTCCCGCGCTTGAAATGCGCGAGTGCTCCGGAGAAGGACGACGCGATGACTTGGTTGGCGCCGGTGGCCACGGCGATTGCGGGCGGGATGTTGTAGAAGATGAGAAGCGGGGTGATCAGGAATCCGCCGCCGACCCCGAACATGCCCGAGAGGAATCCCACCGCCGCGCCCATCGCGAGCAGCACGAAGACGTTAACGGACATTTCGGCAATCGGGAGATAGATGCCCACCCGTCAAACCCGGCTATGCGTGTCATTGCTCTTTTACTGCCGTGGCAGTGTCGAAATCTACCTCGGTCTTGCGCCGACATTGCGGCGAAGTCAAACGGCGCGGCCAGACCGAAACGAGAATCAACTCAATAGGTTAAATTGACCGCGGGGACGGGGCGCGATGTGCGCCCCGTCCCCGCGGTATCCTCGTGTATCGAATGCCGCGCTACTTCTTGGCTATCAGCGCGCGCACCAGCTTGTCGTCGATCTCGCCATTGGGGTCGAGGCCGTTGTCCTTCTGGAAGGCGACGATCGCGGTCTTGGTCTTGCCGCCCATGATGCCGTCCGCAGAGCCGGCGTCGTAGCCGTTCTTGTTCAGGATACGCTGGATGTTGCCAATCGCCTTCTTCATGTCGATGCCGGCGGTCGTGCCCGGGCTTTCCTGCCAGGATTCGGGGATCTCGACTGCGTTCGATTCGGGATCGAGAGGCTTGGGCTTCCACAGTTCCACCGAGGCGCGCGCCGCCGAGAGCTGTTCGGGCCGCAGCGAGTTGGCGATCTCGTCGCGCTTGGCGGCGGCATCGCGGTCGCCACCCTTGGCGACGAGCGCGAACCATTTGTAGGACTCTTCCAGGCTCTGCTTAACGCCAACGCCCTTGGCCGCCAGGATGCCCAGGTTGAACTGGCTGTCCTTGACGCCGAGATCGGCCGCCATTGTGAACCAGCGCGCGGCCGACTCGTTGTCGGCCGTACCGTCGGCGCCCATTGCAAACAGCACCGCGAGATTGTGCATGGCGCTGGCGTTGCCCTGCGTGGCGGCCAGCTGATACCAGGTCTTTGCTTTCGCGATGTCGCGCTCGACGCCGAGCCCCTTCTCGAAGAAGTTTCCGATGCGGTACTGCGAAGGCGCGAAGCCGAGTTCGGCCGATCTCTCGTACCATTTGGCGGCCTGCTTCAGGTCGGCGGTCACGCCGCGTCCATCCGCGTAGCGCGATCCGACCTCGAACAGCGCCTTGGCGTCGCCCTCGGCGGCGGCTTCGCGCAGTGCGACCGGTCCAGCCTCGACGGGTATCTCGCCAATCACGGCGGGCGGGTTCGCCGCTGCCGTCGTCGCGGTATCGATGGGAGCGGCGTCCACCGGCGCTTCCGGCGCCACTGAGGCCACCACGGGTGCGGGCTGCGCGGTGGCTGCCGGTGCCTCGGCTGTCACGCCAGGCCCCGCGCCGTCCGTCGCCGGGCTGGCGGGAGTGGCGGCCGCCATATCGGAAACCATGACGGTCTCGCTGTCGCCGGCGACCCGGACCGTGTCGGAGGGGTCGGCGTCGCGTTCAGACGCGGCCGCGACCTCGGATCCGGACGCGTCGCCGGGGAAGTCCTGAACTGGGCCGGCAAGATCCACGGGCGCCGAGGCCGCCGTCGCGGACGATGCGTTGATCGGAGGCTCCGCCAACAGCGCGTCCGACGCAATTTCGTCGCCCTGCTGGCTGGAGCCGAGGAATGCCTTGCCGAGTTGCAGGCCGGCGAGCGCGATCATCACGGCAGCCGCCGCCATCAGGACCGGCTTGCGCCGCGCCTTGAGTGTGTCGCCGAACTTGAAGTTGCGAACCTGTCCGGCAATGTCGGAATGACCCTTCAGGACTTCGGCCTCCGCGGCGGCGGCCTGCGCCGCCCGCCGCGCGGCGGCAATGAAGTCGGACTTGGCTGCATCGGGCTCGGCGTGCTTCTGGGGCTGGCCGCGTTCGTCGCGGACGCGCTTCATGATGGCATTGAGGTCGGGCGCGCCCGAACCGGGTTCGAGCGGCCGGTTTGCGATCCGTGGATCGAGTGGCTGGTCGAGATCGAGCTTTGGGCCATCGGCATCGAGCGTCGGCTCGCCCGCGTTCGGGGCTACCGCATCGCGCTTGCCCGAGAAGGCACGTGCCAAGCCGCCGAGAAGCGACTTCGACCGCACGGGAGGTTCCTCGGCGACCAAGGGTCCGGTGCCGACCGCTGCCATGGCGGCGGCAGCTGCCGCTTCCGCCGGCGTGCGGCTGCGCTGGGGCTGGGCTTCCGTGCCGGTCCTGTCTACGGCCGGAGCCGGACTGCGCGGCCCCCGACGGTCGGGATCGATCGACGGGACTTCGGCGATTTCGATCTTCGGCGCGGCGGCCGCGATGGGTGCCGCGTCCTCGTCGAAGTCGGATGCGGCATCGGCGGTGTCGAGCGCGCCGAGCCGGTCGACGATCTTGATGAGCGTGTCGTGGATCGCCTCGAAAGTCTTGGCGTTGCGCTGGTCGGACCGGCGCGTAAGCTCCTCGAGCGCGCGCATGTCCTGGGCAAGGCCGGTAACGGCCGCCGTGTGGTTCTGCGAGCCATTGAAGGAGCGCACCGCGTTCTCGGCCGCCTGCCGGGCCGCTTCCAGGATCGAGTCGCGGCTCCCGGAGATAGACTTCTCAAGGTCGTCGAGGCGCGGGCCGATGTCCTCGAATTCCGGGAAGGGTCCCATGGGCCGGTTGAGGTGATCGGAAAGCGCCGAAACCTGGCCCTCCAGGCTGCGGATCAGGTCGGGATCGATGCTGGCCAGCTGTGCCGACGACGCGTCGAGGCGCATGGAGATGCTTTCCAGGCGGTCTTCCAGGCCGCGGATGGCCTCGTTGCTTGCGTCGGCCGGATTGCTCGCGTCGATCTGGCTTGCGAGGGCCGAGAAGCGCGCGTCGATCGCGGCCATGACGCGGCTGTTGTCACCCGGGTCGGTGGCGCGCTTGTCGAGACGGTCGGCAAGCTCCTCAAGCCGGCCTTCGAGGTCGCGGAACATGACGTTGCCATGCTCGATGGCATCGCCCTGGCGGCGCTCGATCATGCTGGACAGGAGATCGAAGCGCTGTTCGATGCCCTGGAAAAGGGCGTCGGCGTCCGGTCCGGCCGGTTGCCGGTCAATCTTGTCGGCGACGATGGCGATCTGGCGTGCCAGCCTCTCGACCTGCTCGTCCGGCACGGATTTCTGGGCAGCAAGCTCGTCGACGCGCCGCGAAAGCTGGTGCAGGTGGTCGATGACCGCGGCGGTGGGCCGGTCCTCGGCAACTTCCTCGATCTGGGTTGCAAGCGCCGAGATGCGGGCCTCGATGCGTTGGAAGGGCTCGGGGTCGAAATTGGGCACCTGCGCCGCCGCCGTCGATGCGACGATGGCGCGCGAAATCTCGTCGAGGCGCTCCTCGATGAGCGCGAAAGTCTCCGGCGCCTGACGTTCCTGCTGGCGCACGAAGTGCTCCACGGCGCCGGCTAGGGTGCGAACCTTGTCCTCGAGCGAGCGCAGCGACAGTGATTCGGGCAGGCCATTGACCGCTTCGCCGATCGCCTGCAGACGATCCGACAGAAGCGAGATGCTCGGATCGGCGGCCTTCTGGCGCGCATCCACGCGATCCTCGAAATCCGACCAGCGGCGGTCGAAATCGTCCCAGCGGCGGTCGACGGACTGCACGGTCTCCTCGCGGGCGAGCTTGTCCAGCGCCCGCTTGACCTGGTCTATCTCGCCGCGCAGCAGGTTGATGCTCTTGTCGTCGCTGCGCTCCGAGAGATGGCGCATGGCATGCGAGATGCGTTCGATTTCCGCGGTGAGTTCGGATCCCGCAGCCGTCGGCACCGCGGAGGCGTAGGCGCGTTCGATCTGGTGGCGCAGCATGTCGAACTCGCGATGCAGGCCGGTCGTCATCTGCTGGCGAAGTTCTTCCCGCAGCCCCTTGAGCTCCCCGGCTATCTTGCTGACGGAGGCGGCGCCGTCTTCCTGGACGCGCACGCGGTCGATGTCGAGGGCGATCGACTGGTAGGGCTGTTCGGCGGCAGGGCGCTGGGCGGGCCGCGACGCCGGACGGGCGGGTTCGGCGTAGGGCGCGGCGCGGGAGGGTTCGGCGTAGGAAGCGCGCGCAGGTTCCGCGTAGTGAGCGGCGCGGGCGGATTCCGCGTAGTGAGCGGAACGGGTGGGCTCGGCATAAGGTGCCCCGCGCGCGGGTTCGGCGTAGCGGGGCCCGAAGCCAAGATCGGCGCGGGCTGCGTGGCGCGGGTCAGGGTCTGCTCGGCCCCAGCCCAGCTCGTCGGCGCCATCACGGGACCGGTCTAGCTTGCTCTCGAGATTCTGCAGGGACTGGGTGATCTGCTCCAGCGAGGGGCTCGGCCGACGCTGCCTGCCTGCATTGAGTGTATCGAGATACGTTCGCTTGCTGTTCATCGAAACGCCCATTTGCCTGTTTTCGGTGGCCGGCCAGTCTGCTTTCAGTCCCGTAGGGTCCGATGCACGCGTGGAGTGGTCCGTGCCCCGAAAAGTCGTGAACATTCCGATGCAGAATAGCCACGACACCCCGACATGCGCACATTTCGCCGAACGTGGTAAACAAGGCGTTAACCAAGCTTAAGAAGCAGAAAGAAATTGACCTGCGTCGGGGCGCCGCACCCTCGGCACGCGAATACATCGGGTTTGCAACCCTAGCGCGCTTGCATACCCTCGATGCCCTCTCTATGCAGTTACGTAAACGTAAGAGAGCCAGCGATGGTTGTCTCACGTATTTTGTTGCAACCATGGCCGGAAGCCATAACCCCGATTGCTTCCGACCCGGCATGTGCGGTGTCCCGCCATGCCCCAAGCGGGGAAAGCAAGATGAACATGAAACTGATGACAGTCGGCGAAAGCGCCGACAACGACCTTGGTATTTTCGGCGGCTTGTCCGATGAGGGCGATGGTGTGTTCAAGATCGGTGAAATGTCGAAGACATATGGCGTGACGTTGCGTACCTTGCGCTTCTATGAAGACAAGGGGCTGCTCAGCCCGGCACGCGAAGGCAGCACGCGCCTCTATTCGCGGCGCGACCGCACTCGGCTCAAGCTGATCCTGCTTGGCCGCAAGGTCGGCTTTTCGCTGCGTGACGTGAAGCAGATGATGGATCTCTACGATCCGGCAGGTTCGAATGCCAAGCAGTTGCGCCTGACGCTCGACAAGTCGGAAAAGCAGCTCGGGCGGCTGCACAAGCAGCAGCAGGCAATCGAAGAGGCCATCGGCGAACTGAGCGCGCTGATGAACGTCGTGCGCAAGAAGCTGGCCGAGCGACCGGTCGTCGCGTCGAGCTCCAGCTCCAGCTAAGGACCCCGGGTCGAGCAACCTGTCCGGCTTGACCGGATAATGCGCGCATCACCGACCGGCGCGCCGCTCCGTGATGCGCGCCAGAAAGTTGAGGCGTCCGATTGCCTCGGCAGCGGACCGATGCCACGTGTTGCGCGCAGGCGTCCTGGCCGTTCCGGCTTCAAGGGGTCGCGCCGGATCGTCAATCCTCAATGAGCATAGTGAGCATGCCCCGGCGAGACGCTGCGGCATGCGTAGGATTGGCGCCTCGTCTCTTACCAGTGGCGCGGCGGTCCGCCTTTTTGGGCGTCGCGCACGGGTGTGCAGCGGTGCCATCTGTGCTACCCATCTCCGGAAATCTGCGAGTGAAAACCTGCGACGAGAGAATTGACGTTTACGCAAACGTCAATTAGTTTTCGATCACCCGATTGAGAGCCGACGATGTCCGGCAGGATACCGTTGGGCTCGGATCATGCGCTGGAGGAGACAGCATGCCGATCTACAAGGCACCGGTTCGCGATACGCTTTTCGTCCTGAACGAGGTTCTGGGCTATGAGCGCTATGCGAACCTACCGGGCTTTTCGGACGCGACGCCCGACGTGCTCGAGGCGATCCTCGGCGAGGGCGCGAAATTCGCCGAAAACGTCATGCATCCGTTGAACCAGTCCGGCGATCGCGAAGGCTGTGAACGCCACGCAGACGGGTCCGTCACGACGCCCAAGGGCTTCAAGGAGGCCTATGAACAGTACCGCGAGGGCGGTTGGATGGGTCTTGCGGTTCCCGCCGAATTCGGCGGCCAGGGCCTGCCCTACTGCGTGCACTCGGCCGTCGGCGAATATCTCTCCTCCGCCAACATGGCGCTCATGATGTATCCGGGCCTGACTCAGGGCGCCATCGCGGCGATCCTGGTCCACGGCACCGACGAGCAGAAGTCCACCTATCTGCCCAGGATGGTCGAGGGACTGTGGACCGGCACCATGAACCTGACCGAGCCGCATTGCGGCACCGATCTCGGCCTGCTGCGCACCAAGGCCGTGCCGCAGGACGACGGCTCCTACCGGATCTCCGGCCAGAAGATATTCATCTCGGCCGGCGAACACGACATGTCCGAAAACATTGTCCATCTGGTGCTCGCCCGCATCGAGGGCGCGCCGGAAGGCGTCAAGGGCATCTCTCTGTTCATCGTGCCGAAATTCGTGCTCGATGCCGAAGGCAATCCCGGGACCCGCAATGGGGTGTCCTGCGGCTCCATCGAGGAGAAGATGGGCATCCATGGCAACGCGACCTGCGTCATGAACTATGACGAAGCGACCGGTTTCCTGATCGGCGGCGAGAATGCCGGGCTGAAGGCGATGTTCACCATGATGAACGAGGCCCGTCTCGGCGTCGGCCTGCAGGGACTCTCGGTGTCGGAGATCGCCTACCAGAACGCCGTTTCCTACGCCAAGGACCGTATCCAGGGCCGCTCGCTGTCGGGCGTCAAGGCGCCGGACAAGAAGGCCGATCCGATCATCGTCCACCCCGACATCCGCCGCAACCTGATGACCATGCGCGCCTTCAACGAGGCGGGCCGTGCGCTGGTGCTGTGGACGGCGATCAAGTCCGACGTAGCCCACCGCTCCGGCGACGAGAAGGAGCGCCAGACCGCCGACGATCTGCTCGGCCTCATGACGCCCGTCATCAAGGGCGTGCTCACCGACAAGGGTTTCGACCACGCCGTGATGGCGCAGCAGGTCTTTGGCGGCCACGGCTACATCGAGGAATGGGGCATGAGCCAGTTCGTGCGCGATGCCCGCATCGCCATGATCTACGAGGGCGCCAATGGCATCCAGGCGCTCGATCTCGTCGGCCGCAAGCTGGCGCTGAACGGCGGCCGCGCGGTGCAGGCCTTCTTCAAGGAGGTCGGCGAGTTCTGCGAGACGAACCGAGCTGATGAAAAGCTCGCGCCTCACACCAAGGCGTTGAAGAAGGGCCTGAACGACCTTCAGGCCGCCACCATGTGGCTGATGCAGAACGCCATGGCCAAGCCCGACAATGCCGGCGCGGCCTCGACCGACTACATGCACCTGTTCGGCCTCGTGTCGCTCGGCTACATGTGGGCGCAGATGGTCAAGGTGTCGGGCGAAAAGCTCGGCGCCGGCGCCAACGGTGACGCCTCCTTCTACGAAAGCAAGCTCGTCACCGGCCGCTACTTCATGGACCGCGTCATGCCGGAGACCTCGGCGCATCTCGCCCGCATCTCGTCGGGCGCCGATTCCATGATGGCGCTGCCGGCGGAAGCGTTTTGACTGGTTCCCACTCGGAGTTGACGGCGGTGCTCTACGTTGCCCCCCTCTGTCCTGCCGGACATCTCCCCCACGAGGGGGGAGATTGGCCTGCACCCTCGACGCGCGTAATCTCCCCCCGTGTGGGGGAGATGGGCGGCAGCCCAGAGGGGGGCGCGACGGGGCGCCACACTTCCCTCAAGGGGGATGGAGACCGCTCATGACCGCCCCCGCCGCCATCCTCGACCTTCCCAAGCCTTCTTGGGCGAGTGAAGACGTCGCCATGCTCTACGACATGGCACATCGCTTCCTGGTCGAAGAGATCGCCCCCCGCTATGACGCGTTCGAGAAGGCGGAGATATTTGACCGCGCAAGCTGGAAGAAGGCGGGCGAGGCAGGACTGCTCTGCGCATCCATGCCGGAGGAGTTCGGCGGCTCGGGCGGCAGCTTCGCGCATGAAAGCGCGATCATCGAGGCCATCAGCCATGTCGGCGTCGACGGCTTTGGCATCGCACTGCACAATTCGATCGTCGCGCCTTACATTCTGCACTACGGCTCGGAAGAGCAGAAGAAGAAGTGGCTGCCCAAAATGGCGACCGGCGAATTGATTGGCGCCATCGCCATGACGGAACCCGGCGCCGGCTCCGACCTGCAGGGCGTCAAGACGCGGGCCGAGAAGGACGGCAACCAGTATCGGCTCAGCGGGTCGAAAACCTTCATCACCAATGGCCAGCTTGCCAATCTGATCATCGTCGTTGCCAAGACGGATCCGGCAAGAGGCGCCAAGGGGACGTCGCTGATCGTTGTCGAGACCGACGAGGTCGAGGGCTTTCAGCGCGGCCGCAACCTCGACAAGATCGGGCTGAAGTCGAACGACACGTCGGAACTCTTCTTCAACGACGTCCGCGTGCCGACCACCAACCTGCTCGGCCAGGAGGAAGGCCAGGGCTTTGTCCAACTCATGCAGCAGCTGCCACAGGAGCGGCTGCAGATCGGGACCACCGCCATTGCCATGGCCGAGCGTGCGCTGGCGCTTACCATCGACTACGTCAAGGAGCGCAAGGCTTTCGGCAAGGCGATCCTCGACTTCCAGAACACGCAGTTCAAGTTGGCCGAACTGAAGACCGAGATCACCATCGGCCGCGTCTTCTACAACAACTGCGTCGAGCGCCACATCGCTGGCGGTCTCGATCCCGTCACGGCGTCCATGGCAAAGTACTGGCTGTCCGACCTCCAGGGAAAAGTGGTCGACGAATGCCTGCAATTGCACGGCGGCTATGGCTATATGAACGAGTACCCGATCGCCCGGATGTACCGCGACGCCCGCGTCCAGCGCATCTACGGCGGCACCAACGAGATCATGAAGCTCTTGATCGCCCGCAGTCTCTAGGACGCAGCGAGCTGTAAATTCGAGGAGAACGATATGGCCGAAGCTTATGTCTATGACGCCGTGCGCACGCCCCGCGGGCGCGGCAAGAAGGACGGATCGCTGCACGAGGTGCCAACGCCCCGTCTGGCCGCGGCGACGCTGAGCGCCATCCGCGACCGCAACGGCCTCGACACCGGCAAGGTCGATGACATCATCTTCGGCTGCGTCGATCCGGTCGGAGAGGCCGGTGCGGTGATCCCGCGCTCGGCCGCCTTCGAGGCGGGCTATTCCGACAAGGCTCCCGGTATCCAGATTTCGCGCTTCTGTGCCTCGGGGCTCGACGCCATCAATCTGGCGGCGGCCAAGATCGTCCAGGGCGCCGACGACATCGTCATCGCCGGTGGCGTCGAATCGATGAGCCGTGTCGGCATGGGCATGTCCGGCGGCTCCTGGTACATGGACCCGTCGGTCGGCCTGCCGGGCTGGTTCGTGCCGCAGGGCATTTCGGCCGACCTGATCGCCACGAAATACGGCTTCAGCCGAGACGACGTCGATGCCTACGCGGTCGAGAGCCAGAAACGCGCCGCCAAAGCCTGGGGCGAGGGCCGCTTCAAGAATTCTGTCATCCCGGTCAAGGACCAGAACGGGCTGACCATCCTCGACCATGACGAACACATGCGGCCCACCACCGACATGCAGTCGCTCGCCGCACTCAATCCGTCCTTCGTCATGCCCGGCGAGATGGGTGGCTTCGACGCGGTTGCCGTGCAGAAGCACCCCGAGATCGAGACGGTCAACCACGTCCACCATGCCGGCAATTCGTCCGGCATCGTCGACGGCGCCGCCGCCGTGCTGCTCGGTTCCAAGAAGGCCGGCAAGACGATGGGCCTGAAGCCGCGCGCCCGCATCCGCACCTTCGCCAACATCGGCTCGGAGCCGGTGCTGATGCTGACCGGCCCGGTCGACGTCACCGAAAAGCTGCTGCAGCGCGCCAAGATGAAGCTATCGGACATCGACCTGTTCGAGCTCAACGAGGCCTTCGCCTCGGTGGTGCTGCGCTACATGCAGGCCTTCGACATCGACCACGACAAGATGAACGTCAATGGCGGCGCCATCGCGATGGGCCATCCGCTCGGCGCGACCGGTGCCATGATTTTTGGCACCGTGCTCGACGAACTCGAGCGCCGCGACCTCAATACCGCGCTGATAACTCTGTGCATCGGCGCTGGCATGGGAACGGCCACCATCATCGAGCGGGTGTAGGCTTGCCGAGGATCGACATCGACGCGATCGAGTGGAAGGGCGGCACCGGCTACCCCGAGCCGTTCCGCGCGCTGGTGGAGGGACGTGTTCGCAAACGACTGGGCGACGCCGGCGGCTTGACGCAGTTCGGCGTGAACCTGACGCGGTTGGGGCCCGGCTCGGCGTCGGCGCATCGGCACTGGCACGAGAACGAGGACGAGTTCGTGTTCATTCTCGACGGCGAGGTGACGCTGATCGAGGATGATGGCGAGACGATCCTTCGTGCCGGCGACGCTGCGGCCTTCAAGGCAGGCGTGGCCAACGGCCATCACCTGGTCAACAGAAGCGGGCGCGACGTCACCTATCTTGAGATCGGCACGCGGGCCGCGGTGGATCGCGGAACCTTTCCTGATGTCGACCTGGCCTTCGAGAAGGACGCCAGCGGCGCGCGATGGACGCGCAAGAGCGACCGCGCGGCAGCGGTCGGGGAGGAGAAGCTATGATCGTGCGGAGCCCTTCTCGCAGCCAACCGGCGAACTCATGCAGGGCGTTTTTCCGCGGGGTGCGCATGCTTTCCGTCACGCCCGTCGAGCGGAGCTGAATCTCGGTGCCCGCGCGCGATCGAATTGACCTTGGCCCGTCAGGCGGCCGATTGGCGGCCTGGAATGCAGAAATGCTCGACGGCGGGCAGGGCCTCGAAGGCCGGCCGGGCAAACCAGAAGCCCTGAAACAGGCGGACGCCCGCCGCCTTCAGCAGAACAAATTCGGCTTCGGTCTCGACGCCCTCCGCGAGCACGGTGATGTTGAGTTCGCGCGCTATGTGAAGCATGCCGGCCAGGATCACCTGACGAGCCCGACTCGTGTCGATGCCGCGGATAAGCTGGATGTCGAGCTTGATGAGATCCGGCTGGAAATCGCAGAGCAGACCGAGCCCAGCATGGCCGGAGCCAAAGTCGTCGATCGCGGTGGTGAATCCCCGCTTGCGGTATTCGAGGATGATGGCGCGCAGATGATCGGTATCGCGGACGGCCTCGTTCTCCGTCAATTCGAACATGATGTCCTCGAGCGGAAATGCCGACTTGCGGGCTGCGGTGAAGGTCGCCTGCAGGCAGGCGGCGGGCTCGTAGACCGAGTTGGGCAGGAAGTTGATCGAAAGCTTGATGGATTCCCCAGGCGGAAAGAGCTGCGCGGCAAGTTCGATGGCTTTGACCCGGCAGGCCTGGTCGAAGCGGTACCGGCCGTCTTCCGTTACCTTGGCGAGCACCTCGGTGGCACCTTCGCCAGCGATTCCGCGCACCAGCGCCTCGTAGCCCCAAACCTTGGCCCGTGTGACGTCGATGATCGGCTGGAAAGCCATCGAGAATTCAAAGCCGAGTTCGACGCGGCTGCTGCATCCGGGGCAAGGGTGGGTCACTACGCGGGTCCTTCACAGGTTATCGCCGCCACCAGACAGCGTAAACTATTGAAGAAGCATGAATTATTGCCGGTCTAGCCGGCCAGGTCCGGTTAGTGACCGGCGAATTCGATTCTGAAAGAAGAAAACGGGAGCGTGAACATGTCCTACGTCAATTTCACCGTCGAAACCGACGCCGACGGCATTGCGCTCGTCACCTGGAACATGCCGGACCGGTCGATGAACGTCTTCACCCTGGAGGTGATGGACGAACTCGACGCGATCGTCAGCGCGGTCGCCGGAGATGCCGGGATCAAGGGCGCGGTCATCACCTCCGGCAAGGAGAGCTTTTCCGGCGGCGCGGACCTCACCATGTTCAAGGGCCTGCAGAAGACCTATCTCGAAGAAGCGGCCAAGAGCCGCGACGGTGCGATAAAGATGCTGTTCGACGGCGTTGGCCGCATGACCGGCCTGTTCCGCAAGCTCGAGACGTCCGGCAAGCCGTGGGTCTCCGCCATCAACGGCACCTGCATGGGCGGCGCCTTCGAGATGTCGCTCGCCTGCCACGGCCGCGTCGCCGCCGATGGCGAGAAGGTCAAGATGGGCCTGCCGGAGGTCAAGGTCGGGCTCTTTCCGGGCGCCGGCGGCACGCAGCGCGTGCCGCGCCTGACCGACCAGCAACAGGCCCTGCAGATGCTGACGACGGGCCAGAGCCTGACCCCGCAGAAGGCCAAGCAGATGGGCCTCATCCATCAGGTCGCCGCTCCCGACAAGCTGATCGAGACCGCCAGGGAGATGATCAAGGGCGGGCTGAAGGCAGTCCAGCCATGGGATGAGAAGGGCTTCAAGCTGCCGGGCGGACCGGTCTATTCGGCCGCCGGCGCAAATCTCTGGCCAGCCGCAATCGCCATTTCGCGGCGCGAAACGCACGGCAACTATCCCGCCGTCTCGGCAATCCTGAAATGCGTCTACGAAGGATTGCTGGTGCCGTTCGACACCGGCCTGCGCATCGAGCAGCGCTACTTCACCGAAATCCTCCTGAGCACGGAAGCGGCGATGATGATCCGCTCGCTCTTCGTGTCGCTGCAGGAACTCAACAAGGGCGCGCGCCGTCCGCAGGGCATCGCGCCGACGAAGTTCAAGAAGATCGGCGTCGTCGGTGCCGGCTTCATGGGAGCGGGCATCGCCTATGTCACGGCCAAGGCCGGCATTCCGGTGGTGCTGATCGACCGCGACATGGCGTCGGCCGAAAAGGGCAAGGCGCATTCCGACGGGCTGATCTCCGACGCGGTCAAGAAGGGCCGCGCCAAGGCCGAGGACAAGGAGAAGCTCCTCTCGCTGATCACGCCGTCGGACGACTATGCCGCGCTCGATGGCTGCGACCTGGTGGTGGAAGCCGTGTTCGAGGATTCGGAGGTCAAGAAGAGCGCGACGGAGAAGACCGAGGCGGTCATCAAGTCGTCGGCGATCTTTGCCTCCAACACCTCGACCATTCCCATCACCAGCCTGGCAAAAAACTCGGCGCGTCCGAAGAACTTCGTCGGCATCCACTTCTTCTCGCCGGTCGACCGGATGATGCTGGTCGAGATCATCCTTGGCAAGAAGACGGGCGACAAGGCGCTGGCCGTTGCCATGGACTTCGTGCGCGCCATCGGCAAGACGCCGATCGTGGTCAACGACACGCGCGGCTTCTACGTCAACCGCTGCGTGCTGCGCTACATGTCGGAGTCCTACCGGATGCTGATCGAGGGCGTCCCGGCGGCCATGATCGAGAATGCCGCCAAGCTGGCCGGCATGCCGGTCGGGCCGCTCGCGCTGACCGACGAGACGGCGATCGATCTCGCCCAGAAGATCATGCGCCAGACCCGGAAGGATCTCGGCGAGAAGGCGGTCGATCCCGAGCAGATGAAGCTGATCGACGTCATGGTCGACGGCCACGGCCGGGCCGGGCGCAAGAACGGCAAGGGCTTCTACGACTACCCGGCCAAGCCCGCCAAGAAGAAGCTGTGGCCGGGGCTTGCCGACCTCTATCCGCAGCGCAAGGCCGAGACGATCGATGTCGAGGAACTCAAGCAGCGCTTCCTCGTGACCATCGCGCTCGAAGCGGCGCGTGTGATGGAGGAAGGCATCGTCTCCGACCCGCGGGAGGCCGATGTCGGCTCGATCCTGGCCTTCGGCTTTGCGCCCTACACGGGCGGCGCGCTGTCCTACATCGATGGCATGGGCGTGGCCAATTTCGTCGCGCTGGCAAAGGCGCTGCAGAAGAAGTTCGGTGCCCAGTTCAAGGCGCCGAAGCTGCTCGCCGACATGGCCGCCAAGGGGGAGACGTTCTACGAACGCTTCGACCCCTATGCCAAACAGCAGACCAAGCAGGCGGCCTAGCGACCATCGGCACGGCAGCGGGTTCGGACCGGATCCGCTGCTGCCCAGCGGCATCGCCTTAGTGACGGTGCTTCGGGTGCCGTTCTGGCATAACTGGACAAGGCAAGCCTCGCAGGCTAGAACGGACAGGCATTTTTTCCTGTCCGAGGTGGTGCCGCGCAATGCTTTCGCACGAACGTGTCTGGGCCGCGATCGACGCCTTGGCCGAACGCCACTCGCTGTCGACCTCCGGCCTCGCGAAACGGGCCGGCCTCGATTCGACCGCGTTCAACAAGTCCAAAAGGCTGTCGTCCGACGGCAGGCCGCGCTGGCCGTCGACCGAGTCGCTGTCCAAGGTCATCGAGGCGACGCGCTCATCGCTCGAGGAGTTCCTGCATCTGGTCGAAGGCGAGCGCCGCGACCTGAACCGGCCATTGCCGGAGCAGAAGTCATCCGTGCCATTGCTCGGCTTCGCCCAGGCCGGCGCCGGTGGCTTCTTCGACGATTCCGGCTTCCCGGCCGGGCAGGGGTGGGACCTCATCGAATTACCGGTGAAGGCAGGCGACAGTTCCTACGCGCTGCAGGTGCAGGGCGACTCCATGCTGCCGCTCTACCGCGATGGCGACATGCTGATCGTGGAGCCGGGCGCTGCTGTGCGCAAGGGCGACCGCGTCGTGGTCAAGACCTCCACGGGCGAGGTGATGGCCAAGGTGCTGCAACGCCGCAATGCGGCGGGCATCGAGCTTCTCTCGATCAATCCGGCGCATCCGGTCCGCCATGTCGCGATGCGCGACGTCGAATGGCTGGCAAGGATCGTCTGGGCCAGCCAGTAGCATGAACCGTGCATTCGTCATGGCCGCGGCGGTCGCGGGACTTCTCGGCGCATCGGTGATGATTGTCGCCGGCGGCAGGTCGATCGAACGCGTTGCGCCTGAGGAGCTTGCGGCGGCACCTGCCGATATAGGGACGGTTGCGACCGTCGAGGAGCCGCCGCCCGCGCAAGTGGTCGTGTCGTCGAGACTGGTTGCGCCGCAGGCAATAGCCCCGCCACAGCTTGCTACCGAAGAATTACAGCGTGTTGAACCCCGCGGGGCGCTAAGCCCTCTTTCGCTTGCGCTGCCGCCAAAGCCAAGAGCGTTCGACGGGGACGGCGGCACGGTCCTGTTCCGGCCGGTTGCCTCGGCGGCGGGCTCCCTCGACGCGAAGGGCTACAAGATCGTGATCGCGGGCATCGACCCGGTCTTGCCCGACGAGGTCTGCAGCGTCGACGGCCGCACTTGGCCATGCGGGGTCCGCGCCAGGACAGCCTTCCGCGCCATGCTGCGCAGCCGCGCCGTGACCTGCGAGATACCGCCCGAAGCCGACCGGACGGCGATCGTGGTGCCGTGCCGCATCGGCAAGCAGGACATCGGCGAATGGCTGGTCGCCAATGGCTGGGCCCGCGCGACCGCGGCAGGCCCCTATGCCGAAGCGGGCAACAAGGCCGAGGCGGAAGGGAAGGGCGTGTTCGGTCCGGCCCCATCGACCGCGGCGCCGGCGCTGCCGGCCACGACCGACAGCATGCTGGCTACGCCGCCAGTTGACCCGCAAGAGCCTTTGCAATGAGCTCGCGCGTCTCATTGACCCCGTAGAGCGCGGCAAACGAGCCGAAGCGTGGCCCGCGCTCCTGGCCGATCAGCACCTGGTAGATCATCTGGAAAAAGGCGCCGGAGACGCCGGGACCGCCCGACGGGCTCTTCTTTTCCAGGTCCTGATACCGCGGAATGACACGCGCCACGTCGAGCGCGGCGTTCTGGATCGCCTCGCCATCGGCGCCTGCGGGCAGGGCGGCAAGCGCGTCGGCAAGATCGGCAAGTGCCTTCTGCTCCTCCTCGTCAGGTGCCCTGAACGACTTCGACGGCTTCACGAAATCGTCGAAGTAGCGGATCGCGAAATCGGCCAGACGATCGAGTTCCGGATGCGTCTCCGGCGTGGTTCCCGGCGCATAGCGCGAGATGAAGCCCCACAGGACGGCGCGGTTCTGCGCGTTGGAGGCGCTGACCAGATTGAGCAGCAGGCCGAAGGTCACCGGCATGACGACGGCCGGCGGGTTGCCGTTGTGCAGATGCCAGACCGGATTGCCGAGCCGCTCCTTCCAGGTCTGTCGCGGATAAGCGGCGAGGAACTGGTAGTACTCGTCGACCGCGCGCGGGATGACGTCGAAATAGAGCTTCTTGGCGGCCCGGGGCTTCTGGAACATGTAGAGCCCGAGGCTCTCCGTCGGCGCATAGGTCAGCCATTCGTCGATGGTCAGCCCATTGCCCTTCGACTTCGAGATCTTCTGGCCCTGGTCGTCGAGAAAGAGCTCGTAGACGAAATGCTCCGGCGCGCGGCCGCCGAGCGCCTCGCAGATCCGGTCGTATATGGGCATGTTGGGGCCATGGTCCTTGCCGAACATCTCGAAGTCGACGCCAAGGGCGGCCCAGCGCGCGCCGAAATCGGGCTTCCACTGCAGCTTGACCGCGCCGCCGGTTACCGGCAGCGTCGTCTCCGTCCCGTCCTCGTCATCGAAGGTGACCGTGCCGGCCTCGGCGTCCACCTGCTTCATCGGCGTGTAGAGGACGCGGCCCGTCTGCGGTGAGATCGGCAGGAAGGGGCTGTAGGTTGCCCTGCGTTCTGGTCCGAGCGTCGGCAGCATGATCGCCATGATCGCATCGTAGCGCTCGGCGACGCGGCGCAGGATCGCGTCGAAGCGGCCGCTCTTGTAGTATTCCGTCGCGCTGGCGAATTCGTAATCGAAGCCGAACGTGTCCAGGAAACGGCGCAGCATCGCGTTGTTGTGGTCGCCGAAGCTCGCATAGTCGCCGCCGAACGGGTTGGGCACGGACGTCAGCGGCCTGTGCAGATGCGGTTCCAGGAAGCTGCGGTCGGGCACGTTGTCGGGGATCTTGCGCATCCCGTCCATGTCGTCGGAGAAGCAGAGCAGACGCGTCTTGACCGTGTCGCGCGTCAGCACGCGGAAGGCGTGACGGACCATCGTGGTGCGCGCGACCTCTCCGAACGTGCCGATATGCGGCAGGCCGGACGGCCCGTAACCGGTCTCGAACAGCACGGTCTCGGGATAGCCGGTCTTGGCATAGCGCGCGACGATCTTGCCGGCCTCCTCGAACGGCCATGCCTTGCTCTCGGCCGCCGCCGCAAGCATCTCCGGGTCGAGGTCGATTCTGGCTGGCAACGCCATGATGCGCGTCCTGTTGATGTGAAGGCGCCGGCCAGTGGCAGGCTGCGACGCCAGCATGCTCTATGCGGCGACGCGCGGAGCGTCAACGACAGGCCGCCTGTTTTCCTTGCCGCACTGTCCTTGTGGCATCAGTGATCCGTCCCTACCTTGGGCCTCAGTTGAGGGGAAAAATCCATGGCCAAGCCTACCGCGCATGAAGCGCTGATCTACCTGATGGTCGTCGTGTCGGCATCGGATCGCGACATGACGGCAATCGAGCTCGAGCGGATCGGCGAAGCGGTCCGCTCATGGCCGGTCTTCGAGGATTTCGACAGGAAGACACTGATTGCCACCGCCCAGGCCTGCCAGAAACAGCTGGGCGAAGGCGGGGGGCTGGAGGGCATTTTCGCACTTGCCCGCGAAGTGATCCCCGAGCGGCTGCACGACACGGCCTATGCACTCGCCGCGGAAGTCGCAAATGCCGACCTCGAAATGCGGCTGGAGGAGCGCCGCGTGCTGCAACTGCTGCGCGACAATCTTGCGGTCGATGATGCGACCGCCGCTGCCATCGACCGCGCAACCAAGGCGCGACACCGTACGCTGACGTGAGGATGCTCCGAAGGTAGCGGGGAGCGGCCGACTCCCGTTCCGCCGCTCAGTCTGCTTCGCGCCCGCAATCGCGCGGCGTCATTTCGCGCTAGAAGAAGCTGACCGGAAAATAGCGCAGATAAAGTTCCGCGAAGATCCCCTTCGCGGAAATCTGCTGCAGGGCGGAATCGAAGGCGGCTGCCAGCTGCGGGTCGTCGGCCTTGGTGGCGATCGAAAGGCCGGCGCCCAGATACTCCGGCGCAAGATAGGGACCGCCGGCGAATCGGCAGCAACTGGCCGCGTCCGATCCGGCGAGCCAGAAGCCAAGGCGCATGCCGTCGCCGAAGACCGCGTCGAGCTTCCCGGCCTTCAACTCGCCGAACAGATCCTCCTGCTTGGCAGCGCTGACCACCCGCACGTCTCCGAAATAGTCGCGCAGCATGCGCTCATGCGCCGAACCGGCGATCACGCCGACGCTCTTGCGCGTGAGCTTTTCCACCACCGGCTCGGTCAGCGCGGTCGCCTTCTGCATGATGAAGCGCGCCGGAAACTGCAGGTAGGAGCGCGAGAAGGCGAATTTCGCGCGGGTGTCCGGCGTCAGCGCGAGGCCCGCGATGATCGCTTCGCCTTCCCCCGCCGTCAGCGCCTGCTCCAGTTCTCCCCAGGGCAGCGCCTGGATCTGGCATTTGTCGGCGATCGCCAGTTCCGCGCAGATGGCGCGGGCGAGATCGACGTGGAATCCCGACAGCCTGCCTGCGGCGTCGAGGAAGTTGAAGGGCGGGAAATCTGTCGTGGTGAGGAAGCGCAACCGGACGAGAGCGCTGAGGTCGGGCTTGGCCAGCCGCTCCTTGACGTCCCAGAACATGGGAACCTGCAGGTCAGATGCCATGGCGGGAGGGAGGCCGGGCGCCGCGATGGCCAGCGCTGACAGAAGGCCGAAAAGGACGGATCTGAACCTCAAGGCGATAGGCTCCGGTGTGGCAAAGGGTCCGACGACTTTGCTTGCGTCGCGCGCAGGTCTACACTTTCCCGCGCCCGGAACAACCTTAACAAGCAATGGCGACGATCGTTTGATTCAACGATTTTCTTCCGTTTTTGGTTGACTGGGCGAACTTAGCAACCTAAGATAGCATAATGCAATCTAGGATTAATAGAACCGCGCAGAAATGCTCCGTAAAATCCCAAATTGAGACACGATCGACAGGGGTGGCGTTGCAGTGGATCACTTCGATCGCACGCTCGAATATATTGATCGCCTTCAGGATGCCGGCACGACGGGCGAGGTCTGCCGCGCGCTCCTTGATGTGACGTCGCGCTTCGGCCTGACGGCGCTGATGGCGGGCACGGTTCCCGACCCGAACACGCCTTCGGTGCGGCAGAAGGACCATGTCATCCTGTGCGACTGGCCGGTCGAATGGCTGGCCCGCTATGTCGCGCGCAACTATGTCGACCATGATCCGGTCGTGACCCACATGAAGCAGCTTCAGGCGCCGTTCCTGTGGCAGGATGCTGCCAGGGGCGGCGCGCAGAGCAAGGACAGCCGCACCGTGATGGGTGATGCCGGCGCCTTCAAGCTGAGCGACGGCCTCGCCTTCCCGCTGGTGACACTCGACGGGACCATCGTGATGGTCTCGCTCGGCGGCGAGCGGACAGAAATGTCGGCCGCCGAGTTCGGCATGGTTTCGCTGGTTTCGGTCTATGCCATCGGCCGCGCCATGCAGTTACACATGCGACCGGCGCCGGTCATCGACCATATCGTGCTCACTACGCGCGAGACCGAATGCCTGAAATGGGCTGCGGCGGGCAAGTCCGAATGGGAGATCTCGCAGATCCTCGGGATTTCGGAGCACACATCCGAAAAGCACCTGCTCAACGCCAAGTCCAAGCTCGGCGCGGTCAACCGTGTGCAGGCCGTGGCCGAGGCCATCCGGCGCGGCTACATTTCCTGATCGCTGCCGCGAGCAGCGTTTCGGCGCACATCCGGATCAAAGCCTTTTGTGCATCGCAGCGCGACTACGTGATCGCGTAATTTCCACGACGGCGTCACCCTCTAGTCTTTTGCAGGAAGACTGGAGAAAGCCATGATCTACGCGCTGACGACCGAGGAATTGATGGGCCACCCGGACCTGTGGGAGGCCGTCCACCGCCTGCGCCACAAGGTGTTCGTCGAGGAACTCGGCTGGGACGCGCTGCAGCGGCCCGACGGTTTCGAGATCGACCAGTTCGATCACGACGAGGCCGTTCATCACCTGTCCATCCGCAACGGCGAACTTGCCGGCTACCAGCGCATGCTGCCGACGACCCGGGCGCATCTTCTGACCGAGGTGCTGACCGACCTCTATGTCGGGACGCCGCCATCCGGCCCCAATGTCTGGGAACTCACGCGCTATGCGGTGGCCCCGGGCTATCGCGACGGGCGGCGCGGTGTCTCGACCGTCGGCACCGAACTCATCGCGGGCTTCGTCGAATGGGGCCTGTCGCGCGGCGTCGACAAGGTCATCATCGAGTTCGAGCCAATGTGGGTGCTGCGCGCGCTGCAGCTGCATTTCCTGGCGACGCCGCTCGGCTACCAGCGCACCTATGGCAGCCAGCAGGTCGTCGCCACGCTTCTGGGCTTCAACGAGCGCACGCTGGACGTGGTGCGCGAGCGGCGCAAGCATTTTGCCCCGGTCCTCGGCCGCGGCCTGCCCGAACTGGGGCTGCAGCGACGGGCTTCCTGAAACGTCGACGCAATCCCCTCGAGGCGATCAGATCAACAGTGAGCATGCAATGGCAGCCCGTCCCCACTCAAGTGTGAGCAATCACATCCGTACCATCACCGTCACCTCCGAAGACGGCCGCCAGGTACTCGACCGGCGCGCCTACGAGGAACTGGCCGACCTTCTGGACGATGCCGCCGGCGACCCGGAGACGCGCGTCGTGGTGCTGCGCGGCCTGTCCGGGTGTTTTTGCCTCGGCGGCGATTTCTCCGAATTCCTCGACGCGTCGCGCCACCCCGGGCTGATCGCGGCGGTCACCGCGCTGTTTCGTGGCCTGGCGACCTTTCCCAAGCCGATCCTGGCGCTCGTCGATGGCGAGGCGGTGGGCGTCGGCTGCACCATCCTGTTCCACTGCGACATGGTCGTCGCCTCGCCGCGCAGCACGTTTCGCGTGCCTTTTGTCGATTTCGGCCTCGTACCCGATGCGGCGACCAGCATACTGGCGCCCGAAAAGCTCGGCTATGCCGGCGCCTTCCGCTTCTTCTGCCTGGGCGAGACGCTGGGTGCGGCCGATGCGCTGCGCATGGGCCTGCTGGCCGAAACCGTGCCTGCCGAGGAGATCGAGGACCGCGTCTACATGCTGGCACGGCGTCTGACCAAAAAGCCTGTGCAGGCGCTGTTGCAGACGCGCGGCCTTTTGCGCGGCGACGGCAAGGCCCTGTGCGAGCGGGTCGACCGCGAGATCAACCTGTTCCGCGAGGCGCTCGCCGACGAGACGACATTGCGCCGTCTCAAGAAGATCGCCCAGATGGCGGCGTAGTTTCACCTGCGGGAATTGGCTCGATACTCCACAAAGAATCCTGTGGAAAGTCACAAAAACATGCTTTACTGTTGAGGGAGAGTAAGGCCTGGGGGCGGGCACAGTATGGGTGGGCAGTTCCTCGGGGCGGTGACGCGCGCCTATCCGATTGCCTTTCCCGCGCGCCTTCCGCCCTCCGACGCGGTTGCTGACGACACTGCCGACCGCTGGGCGGACGCCTCACGCTTTCCGGAAATCACCGGCTGGCAGCCGGTTCTCGACATGCTGGGCATTGGCCCGCCGGCGGCGATCCGGGCGGCGTCGAGCGCGCGGCTGCAGGGCACGCGCTTCGAGACGGAGCTGGTCGCCGGCAGGCTAGCGAGCGAAGCCGAGCTGTTCCGGACGCTGGCGGTCGTGCTCGCCGTACCCTTTGCGGCCGTGCTCGATCCCGGCCGCATCATCATCCGCGACCATGACTGTCTGGCTTTGCTCGATGCGCGCGGCGCCGCACCGCCGCTGCGCGTCGACGACGGGGAGGGCCGCACCGTCTGGGCCGTGTCGCCCGACGGAAGCGGCATCGAGCGGCTGCGCGCGCTGGTGCGGCGCCGGCCGGAAGAGGCGCGCCGGGTCTGGATCGTGGCGCCGAGGACGGTACGCGCGGCCCTGCTCGAACGGGCGCGGCCGCTGCTCGCCGCACAGGCGCGCAACGGCCTGTTCGAGCGCTTTCCCGCGCTGTCGGCGCGCATCGTCGGCAATGCGTGGCAGGGCGGCTTGCTCGGCGCGACGGCCATGCTTGCGGCGCTCGCGGCCATTCTCGCGCCGGTCGTCGCGTGGTCGGCGCTGCATGGGCTCGGCACCTGCGTTTTCCTTGCCTGCGTCGGACTGCGCGTCGCCGTCATCCGCGCGCCGGCCCATGTCGCGCCGCCCGGTTTTGCCGGGCTCAGGCTCGACACGCTGCCGGTCTATTCGGTGCTGGTGGCGCTGCATCGCGAGGCCGCGGTCGTCCCGCAGCTTCTGGCAGCCCTCGACGCGCTTGTCTGGCCGCGCGGCAAGCTGGAAGTAAAACTCGTCTGCGAGGCCGACGACGACGAAACGCTCCAGGCCATCCGCGCCCACCGCCTGCCGCATCATGTCGAGGTGCTGGAGGTTCCGCCCGGCCAGCCGCGCACCAAGCCCAAGGCACTGGCCTATGCGCTGCAGGTCACCAGCGGCGACTTCGTCGTGCTCTATGACGCAGAAGACCGGCCGCACCCGATGCAGCTGATGGAAGCCTGGCACCGCTTTTCGAATGCGGCGCCTGACCTTGCCTGCCTGCAGGCGCCGCTCGAGATCTCCAACCGCCATGCCAGCGCCATCGCGCGGCTGTTTGCCTTCGAATATTGCGGCCTGTTTCGCGGCATGCTGGCGTGGCTGTCGTCGCGCGGGACCGTCCTGCCGCTCGGCGGCACCTCCAATCATTTCCGCGGCCTTATGTAGCAAAAGCACCAACATTTCGGAAGCGGTCTAGGGTGGGTTCCCATAAAATCCGGGGATGACAACAGCCCGCCTTTCCCGCACCGAAGACTTCACCATGACCATATCCGGCTTGCTCACCAAGCGGGCCGAACTGTTCAACGAAGCCGAGCGGATCAGAGACCGCCTAGCCGAGATCAAGAATGATCTGGGGGCGCTGGACAGGGTGCTAGGCTCTCTCGGCTACACGGGCGATCTAGACGCCGCCATGCCCCGCCAGAAGCGCGAGGTGATCTTTGGGAGGGGCGAGTTGACCAAGGCAATCTTTGCCGAGCTACGCCACGCTACAGCGCCTGTATCCAGCCGAGACATTGCCCGTGAGATCGTCGCCATGCGCGGCGAGGATGCGCGAGACCGAAAGTACATTGCCGACCTGACAAGGCGTGTCAGCAAAGCCCTACGCCAGATGCGAGAGGAAGGGCTTGTGCGGAGCGTGGCGGATGCCAAAGGCAATCTGCAATGGGAGCGGCGAACCTGATTACGTGAACGCGTAATTGACCAAACAGAACCCCAAGCAGCATCTGCCATGCGCAGGAGAATTTCTTCCGGGGGGATTGAAATGGCATCCGTTTACAATGTGAAGCAGGAACATCAGGCCGAATACATCGGATCTCTGCTAGTCGAGATGCAGACATTGGCTGCACAGGCCGACCTTGGGATGCTGGCGTATCTTCTAGCCGTCGCCCGCGAAGAAGCCCGCTCAATAGTTGCGCCACCCTTCGCGAAGGGGAACTTGCAGTGGGAGCGGCGGGGTTAGTCCTCATCTTTCACAAAGTCGCCGGGACGGGGCGTTGCGAAGTCCCAAAGTCGGCTTATCTGGAGGCATGCACCCTCGATCCGCTTCTCCCGAGAAATCCGGTCGCTAGGCATCGTAATGCGCTCTCCAAGCCTGATATCGAACACAAAGAACTTGCGCGGGTCGATATCCTCCATGTTGCAGCCATTGGCTACCAATGCCATTTTCGCGACTACAAGAATGTAACTTGCCATTTCGCGGCGATAGTTTGCGCGATCATCGCGGGTCTTTTCAGTCTTGCATCCTGCCGGGTCTGGACGCTTCTGGGCGCGGATCACAGCGCAACCGGTCTTCGACCCATTGGAAGGGAACCTATCGCCAACGATTAGATCAGGCTGGCAAGACACCTTCACGCCAGAGATTTCAAAGCTGTCCAATCGAGGACATTCGATCAAAGGCATGGCCTTTGAGCCAAAAGCGTTTTCGTGCCTCATGAAAAGCTCAATAGCTTCAACGCACCGCTGCGCTTCGTCCCGTTGTGATGGCGAAAAAGCTTCGGAACCTGACTTCCGCCTCAGTGCTCCAATGGCTGAGTCAATCTGTCCAGTTTCGCGCAAGTGGTCTGTGTTGTAGCTTCTCAGTGCCCGAAGTGCGTCGCCGTATGGAGAGGTTGCGAGAGGTCGGACAAAGCGAGCGTCATGCAGGATGTCGTCGTGTTTGTCTGGTGTCGCAATCACGTATTCGGCCAATGCAGATGCCGAAATTCTTGCGGTAGGACGCTCTTTTATACGGGGATGGAGCTTAAGAGGCGAAGCCATGTTGGACGAATTCTCCGTAGCCCTCGATGAGAATCGGACGATCTTCCTGACAGAGATAAGCAGAAGAACGTTCGAGGAACAAGCGTTGCTCGACTTGGACAGTGACGGGGGGATTTTCGTTGCCCTCGAAGATACTGCAAAAGGGACTTTCGACATACTCGCGAAGGTCGCTTCCTTTTCGGCAGGCGAGCAGTTGATAGGAATTCTGACGCGTTGGGGTAAGCCAGCGTTGGTTGGCTAGGCCGACCGCTGCCAGTACCCAGCCCACACGCGCGACACCGGATGCGCCAGCGCGCCGCTGAGGATAGTCATGGCGTTCGCACCATTCGAACCGCGACGGTGATCCTCCAGCCATGCGGCATGGTTCGCGTACTGGTAGAGGTACTTGTGCGAGACGAAGTGGTGCTGCCCGCCGACCATGCGACGCAGGCGGCTGAAATAGCTCTCGACATTGTTGGTGTGCTTGCCGTGGCCGTCGCTGTACGAGACGCTGTGGTTGATGCGGGTCGCGGCGAACTGGATTTCCAGCGCATCCCAATGTGACGCTTCATCGGCGAAAAGCTTCGTGCCGGCGACAAGACGGGCGCGAGCGATCTGGACGCCCTCTGCTTCGCGATGGCGAACGAATGACAGGGTGCGACCGCCGCGCTCGCGCATGGCAACCACGACGCGGCGACGGTCGGACTTGTTCGACAGCTCGCGACGGTCGGCGCGATCTTCCTTGCGGTTCTTCTGGCGGACGTGACCGCCGAAATAGGCGCCGTCGATCTCGACTTCGCCGTCCAGCATTTCGTCGCGGGTTTCAGCGGCAAGGGCTTCGCGGAGCTTATGAGCCAGCACGAAGGCCGTCTTGTAGTGCACGTCCAGGTCGCGGGAGAACTGGACCGCAGACATGCCCTTGGAGCCGTTGACGAACAGGCAAATCGCAGCGAGCAAGTCCGTGAAGGACAGCTTGCGCGAAGCGAAGATCGTGCCGGACGTAACCGAGAACTGCGAAGCGCAGGCGGCGCACTTGAACTTACGGCGGGTCGCGATGGTGTACACGTCGAGGCAGCCGCACTTGGGGCAAACCGGCTCGCCATCCGTCCAGCGCAGGCGCTTGAACGTCTCGTAAGCCTTGTCCTCACCACCCTTGAAGATTTCCTTCAGGGAGAGAGTGCGGCTTTCAGCGGAGAGGAGGAAGTGTTGGGCCATCGACATATCAAATCCGTTACTTATGTATCGGATGTAGTACGTTGACGTACTGAACACAAGGGCCTATGTCATCGCTTGCGATACATTTTTTATCGGGAGCGATACGTTGTCAGAAAAGACCGACTATGAAGCCCTAGCGGCGAACCTCCTGAAAGCCGAATTGAAGCGGAAGGGCGTCACCTATGCCCAGCTTGTCGAGAAGCTGAATGCGATAGGCGTTTACGAGAAGGAAGTGAACGTGCGGAATAAGCTCTCTAGGGGCAAATTCACAGCGGCATTTTTACTTCAATGTCTCAGCGCGATAGGTTCGCAAACACTGCACTTGACCTAGTCATCCGGCAAGTCGATTACGTCGTGGACGGTCACTACCGAGAACGCGACAGGGCGCGAATTGCGCAGCTTGACGATTACATCAACCACGAAGCCCTTCTTGAACACGTTATCGTCAGCCTCGCGTATCTCATGTTTGATCCGCTCTTCCGCCAGTTCTGACGCATACATCAGTGCCAAAGGTTGATCGTGGATCTCTTCGATCTTCACCCTTTCGCCTGAGCGTTTGTTGATGTCAGCGTTGTTCACGTCCGACCTGGTGAACACCATCAACGCGCGTTCGTGAGGCTCGGACCCGTGGTGCTCCAGCATGCGCCGCTGTTCTTCGATGGTCGCGAGCACTTGCCTTGCCTGCTTGGTATCGAACTGGACAGCAGCTTTGATCTCGCGTTTGCCGTCTTCAAAAACAGCCGCTTTGATGGTTGCTCGCCCATTGGGATCATTGGCGATTGCCTCGACCATGCGAGACCAGTCCTTCAACTCAGCCGAAGATGCAGGCTCCGCTTTATTTGCCCCACTGATCAACGCTGATATTCGAGCGCCCCAACGACGAACGAAGTCCTCCACTATGAGGACTTTGTCCATCTCGGAAATGAAGGGCGCAAAGTGGGAGATCCACGGAATGAGATCAGCCTCAATGCTTCCTGCTCGAACTTCCTTTACGTAAATCTTGGCTTCGGCTTTGTCTTTAACGCCACGTTCGTCAAGAAAACGTTCGTAGTCGTTTGCAAGCGCGACAAACGTCCCTACGAAGTCGCCAAGTTCGATTGGCTGACTGGTTTCCAGATTCAAAATAATATGTGCCGGAAGCTCCCCCATGACTTCAGAGTAGCTGATCGAGTTCATTTGTCCATCTCCGCTATGATGGCCAGATGGAGCTTGGTGCTTTTGCTACATAAGGCCGCATTTCCGTGCATCGAGCCTCGCGGCCGTCGGCGGCTGGGACCCCTACAACGTGACCGAGGATGCCGACCTCGGCGTGCGCCTGGTGCGCTGCGGCTACCGCACGGAGACGCTGACCCTGCCGACGCTGGAGGACGGTCCCGAAACGCTTGCCGTCTGGCTGCCGCAGCGCACCCGCTGGTTCAAGGGCTGGGTGATGACCTGGCTGGTGCACATGCGCGATCCCGTCGCGCTCTACCGCGAACTCGGGCCGCGCTCCTTCGTGGTCATGCAGATCCTGTCCAGCGGGCTCGTCCCCTCCGCGCTGGTCCACCCCGTCCTCGTCGCGACGGGCATCTGGATCGCCGCCGGCCTCGCGCTCGGCGAGGAATTGAGCGTCTGGCAATCCGGCCTGCTCGTCTTCGACATCGCCAGCATCACCTGCGGCTACGCCGCCTTCCTGGCGCTCGGCTGGTAGAACATGACGCCGCCCGAGCGCAGAGGGTTCTGGCGCATCGTCGCCTTTACCCCGGTCTACTGGCTGATGCTGTCCTGGGCCGCCTGGCGCTCGCTCCTGCACCTCTGGAAACGGCCCCATCATTGGGAAAAGACGCCGCATTTCGGGGCGAGGGGGTGACCTCCTGAAAGGCGAGTTGAAACGAAAGCGCGTGACGTATGCCCAGCTAGCCGAAAAGCTGGCGGCTATGGACATTCACGAGACGGAGCGTAACCTGAATAATGGAGTTGACCCGGTTTCGTGGACACCTTTGAAGTCATTATCTGGAGTGTCCCATGCCCCGTTTTCGAAGCGCCTACCCGCCGGAGTTCCGGCGTCAATTGGTGGAGTTGGTCCGATCCGGACGAAC
>Ga0209902_100507_pt1 | contig 39478 bp, 29 predicted proteins | sample FECB27metaG_FD_188304 | JGI IMG/M metagenome (GOLD analysis project Ga0209902, IMG submission 188304) | Cyanobacterial communities from the Joint Genome Institute, California, USA - FECB-27 (SPAdes) (version 2) | ecosystem: Environmental > Aquatic > Thermal springs > Hot (42-90C) > Microbial mats...
GAGAACTGGTTCCAAGCCCCCGAATTGATTCGTGGAAAAAAAGAAAGTCTTCCGCGTTGCCATACCCCCGGATTCCCCTTGTGGGGATATTCTGTAACTAGCGTTCTGTGTTCTGTGTTCTTCTTAACCCGTCCCTTGATCAAGATGAACTTGATATCGGTCTGGGGTCGCACTCTTTTTGTCCGAGCATTCATCCCGTCGCTGAATCAAAGATTACAGCGCGGGGCTTCTGCCCGAACAAGCTAAAGCAGTGACAGCACCCGCTTTCGCTTTGCCTTGAAAGGCAGGGACTAGACAGCAGACGGCTGAAGGGACATTTGATATTAAAGCACCTCCCGCAGGGTACTCAGTAATGCTTGAGCTGTGAAGGGTTTTGACAAGAAGTATTCGATGCCAAAACTTCTCTTTTGAGGAGTCGTCCAATTGCTCATCAGTCCGCTCATTGCAATGATTTGTACCTGGGGATTCATGCGTTGCAACGTGAGAATCGTGGTAGAGCCATCCATACCTGGCATCATCAGGTCTATCAACACCACACTGATCTCATCCTTGTACTGAGCGTAGAGTGCAAGTGCCTCAATTCCATCACTGGCAGTTAAAACCTTATAATTATGGCTTTCCAAGGTACTTTTAGTGATCTGGCAGATAGTAACTTCGTCATCTACCACCAAAATCAATTCCCCATGACCATTTGGTAGTTCTACATCGGTTGGTGCTGGAGTTTCAGTGACTTGGCTACTCGGCAAATACACCTGAAAGCAACTTCCCTTTCCCACCTCGCTATAAACATTCACAAAACCGCCGTGACTTTTAATAATCCCCATTACAGTGGAAAGTCCTAGACCAGTTCCCTTACCGACCTCTTTAGTGGTGAAAAAGGGATCAAAAATGCGATCCATAATTTCTGGCGGAATGCCCTTTCCAGTATCAGTAATAGTAATCACAATGTATGAGCCTACCTCAGCATCCACATGCATACGAGCATAACTTTCATCAACCCAAAGGTTTTCGGCGCTCATCTCCAGGATACCGCCATCGGGCATAGCATCACGAGCATTGACTGTTAGGTTCATCAGCACTTGATGAAGTTGAGTTGCATCTGCAAAAACTGTCCAAAGATTGGGTGCTATATTAGTTTGGGTTTCGATAGATTTTGGGAAGGTTCTTTGAGCGACCTGTACCACATCTGAAAGCAAATGCCTAGTCTGGATGATGGTGCGGCTTCCTTCCACTCCTCGACGACTAAACGACAGAATTTGCGTCACCAAATCAGCACCACGCTTAGCACTGCCTTCCAGCATCCTTAGCAGTTCCTGAGTGTTCGCATCAAGGTTAGGGAATTTGAGGGGCAGCAGTTGAGCAACTGCCAAAATGGGAGTGAGGATATTGTTGAAGTCGTGGGCGATGCCGCTAGCGAGAGTACCTAAGCTTTCCAACCGTTGAGTTCGCAGAAACTGTGCTTGGAGTTGTTTTTTCTCAGTAATATCAGTATTAACAATTAGAATCGATTTGGAGTTGCCAGCTACATCGCGCACAAGCGTCCAGCGACTTTCCACAATAATCTTCTTGCCGTCTTTTGTAACTTGCTGCAACTCACCCTGCCACTTACCCTCGGCTGCCAGTATTGTCTGTATTGCTTCAAATTGCGGCACAGTTTCCTCAGATTTGTACAGAAGCGACTGGGCGCTCCTACCAAGGACTTCTGCTGCTTGCCATCCGTACAAGCGCTCAGCACCTTTATTCCAGAATAAGAGGTGCTGTTCCAAATCTTGAACAAAAATTGCGTCAGTAGCGACATCCAGCAACGCAGCTTGTTCGCGGATTTGTTGTTCTGCCAGCTTGCGATCGCTAATGTCCTCCGCAATTCCAACAACTCGATAGGGTTCACCAGATTTGTCCCTAATAGGGAAACCCCGGTCTCGTATCCATCGCAATGAGCCATCGGGACGGATAATGCGATACTCCTCGTCATAGGTGCCCGCCAATGACTGCTCTAAGAAGACCGTCTCAATGTGTTGCCGCTCCTGGGGATGAATCGCCTCTAGCCATTCCATAAAGTTGGCGTACAAGCTCTCACGGGAGCGTCCCCAGATGTTTTCGTATGCCGGGCTAACGTAGAGTCGCTGACGCTCTCCAGGGTCTGACATCCAGAAAACCATCTCAATAATGTTCTCTGCCAATTGGCGAAACCGCTCTTCGCTTTCCTGTAAAGCCCGTTCCGCACTATGCCTTTTGTGCCGCTCCTGTGCCTCCCGCAACTCCCGCTCCACTGCAGGCACCAAGCGGGCGAGATTACCTTTTATCAGGTAGTCATGTGCTCCAGCTTTCATTGCAGCGACGGCAATCTCCTCGCCAATAGTGCCGGAGACGATGATAAATGGTAAATCTAGCTTCCGGCTCTGGAGGAGTTTAAGAGCTTCTGGGGCACTGAAAGCAGGCATATTGTAATCTGCAATTACGATGTCCCATGACTGTTGATCAAGAGCTGCCTGCATTGCTGCCGGGGTATCTACCCGAACATAGTCCAGGGTATAGCCACCCCGACGTAGCTCCCTTAAGACCAAGAGAGTATCATCTTCAGAATCTTCGACAATCAGAACACGTAAGTAAGGGCTCATCTTGAGTAGCTCCCTAAACAGGCGGTGGTTCATTCATCAGAAGCCAGTACATCCCCAGTTGCCGAATCGCCTCGGAAAACTGAATAAAATCCACGGGTTTGCGGATGTAACTGTTGCACCCTTGGCTGTAACTATCAAGCAGATCTTGTTCTTCGTTGGAGGTGGTTAGAACCACCACAGGTAGCAAACTAGTGCGTTCGTCTTCCCGCAAGCGACGTAACACTTCAATACCATCAACACGGGGCAGTTTCAGATCCAGTAAAATCACCGTAGGCTTGACGCTGATATCCCGTCCGGCATGAACGCCAGTGCCAAACAGGTAATCCAAAGCTTCAACCCCATCATGAGCCACCACGATCTCATTGCTGATATGGTTGCGCTTCAGGGCTCTGATTGCCAAAGCTTCGTCATCCGGATTATCTTCCACTAGAAGAATTATTTTGTTACCCTCGCTCATGCTGGTTCACCCCTGCCTCCTCTGCTACTAATGTGAAGTAAAAAGTAGCCCCCCGTTCCACTTCTCCTTCTGCCCAGACCCGACCGCCATGCCGATGCACAATCCGCTGCACCGTAGCTAGTCCGATTCCATTACCTGGAAAGTCTCTCATATTGTGCAATCGCTGGAAGGGTCCAAATAACTTGTTAGTGTAGATCATATCAAAGCCCGCGCCATCATCTCGAACAAAGTAGACTGGGACGCCGCTTTCGCTCTTGCTCACTCCAAACTCAATCCGTGCCTGAGTATGCTTAGAGGTAAATTTCCAGGCATTATTCAGTAAATTCACCAATAACACTCGCAGTAGACGGATATCTCCTTGGGCTAACAGCCCTGTTTGAATCACAAACTCTACCTGCCGCTCTGGCTGACTCTGCTGTAACTCAGTACAGATACCACTAGCTAACAGACTCAGATCCACAGGTTCCAAGTACATATCGCTGCGCGTAACTCGGGATAGGTTGAGGAGGTCATCGATTAATTGCCCCATCCGTTGAGTGGCTGCCCGAATTCGCCGCAGGTAGTCCTGCCCGTTTGCGTTCAGCTGGTCGTGGCAGTCTTCCAGCAAAGCTTGACTGAAGCCATCAATACTACGTAAAGGAGCACGCAGGTCATGGGAGACAGAGTAGCTAAAAGCTTCCAACTCCTTATTGACTGCCTGCAGTTCAATGATTGCTCGTTGCAGCCCCTGGTTTAGAGATTGAACTGCTTGCTCAGCCTGCTGGCGTTCTTGCACTTCCGCCTGCAGGTCAGCCAGAAGTTCTGCGTGCTGGAGGGCCACCCCCAAATGGCTAGCAATTTGGGTGACAAACTCGATTTCTGTCGCTTGCCACTCTCGAGGAGCGCGGCATTGGTGAATACAAAGCAATCCCCAAAGATTCTGACCCTGCAGGAGCGGTACTACTAAGTTTGCCCGTATCTGAAATTGCGACAGAATCTGAATGTGACAGTCGCTCAGCCCATAATTGTAAATATCTGAAACCGCTTGAATCCGACCTTGCTGATAATGAACTGCAAACTGAGCCCCGAAGCAATGGTCGTGAACTTTTTGCGCCATAGCGGACCTAAAAGCTTGATCCACGTCCTCAGAAACAAATTCCCCATCATTCCAACCTGAGTTTGGATAAAAGCGAAACATACCCACTCTATCTGCTTTCAAGAGTTGGCGAACCTCACTAGCTGTGGCTTGAAAAATCGTTTCCGTATCTAGAGGTTGCCGCAGACGGGTAATCACACGGAACAATGCCTTCTGTTGCTCCACCCGGAAATGCGCCTGATTGATTTCCTGCTCGAATTGTTGGGTTTCTTCTGCCAGGATCTGCTTGAGCATCTCAAATGCCGCCTGATCTCGACACAAGTTTTGCAACCTTACCAATATCTCTGGGTTCATTTGTCTGCGCTAGTTAGGTCAGGGAATTTACGAGAAATAAGCCAAACACTTGCGTCAGCCAGATTCAGAGAGATGCTGAGAGTGTTTCACAAATTTAAGGGCTTAGCACGCGGATGCAATAGTTTCTTAGAAAGATAATATAACTTAAATGGGTTAGACTTTTTCAATTGTTATAAGAAGTTGGGTAAGGAGATGCCATCACGAAATATCTTCATTATCCTACTCTCATTAGCTTCTCTAAAATACTTTATCTTGATTTAAAAATATTTTACTCACCGTTCGCGTAATCGCCTTTTGATCTAATTGATAAATAAAACTAGGTAAAAGTTGTCCGGTTAGTACTGTTGAGTGACCTCACAAGTTCCTCAAATTTTTCGCCTAACTTTAGAATGTGAGTTCCGCACTATCTGGAAACCTACTCGAGCAATGTCTGAAATGTGGCTAGGATCATGAACAAAGTTCTCACTAATACTTACCCTTCATTTCTCATCATTGGTTACGGTAACGACTTACGTAGTGAGCATGACTTAATAAACAATCTGTATAAACCGAAAATCGTAATTTGCAGCGAACGACCCTGACTATATGACTATACATTGCCAACCAAAAAAAGTATGCAACCTAGAACGGAAATTAACCAAGCAGTTGATCCTCTATCTTTTGAATTGCCCACTTTAGAGTATGTCATTGACTGCTCTGGCTTAACAGTTGCGCCACAGACTCCTGTGGTGGATGCCATTGCCTTAATGAGCCAAGCACTCGGCAGTACTTATCTACTACCGAAATGCCATTCGTTACCTGACTCAATGCGACTCAGTCAGGAAGGAGCTAGCTGTGTCTTGGTGGTGGAAGGGTCGCTCTTAGTGGGGATATTCACAGAGCGAGATGTCGTCAGGCTCACCGCTACAGGAGTTGATTTATCTAAAGTTAGCATTGCTGAAGTGATGACACAACAACTCATCACTCTGGTGCAATCCCAAGCTGAGAATGTCTTGACGGCGTTGTCACTCATGCGTCAGCATCGGATTCGTCATCTACCAATTGTGGATGACCAAGGTCAATTAGTAGGACTTGTCACACCCGAAATTATTCGTCAAGTTTTGCAACCGAGCCATATCCTCAAGTTACGACGTGTATCAGAGGTCATGATCACTCAGGTCATTCATGCGCCTTTGCATGCATCAGTACTCAGTGTCGCTCAGCTTATGAACACCAGAAACGTCAGTTGTGTGGTAATTGCAGAAACAGACGCTGTTGATCGCATTATCCCAATCGGAATCATTACTGAGCGAGATATTGTGCAATTTCAACTTTTGGAGCTAAATTTAGCCCAAACTCAAGCTCAGGCTGTAATGAGTACACCGTTGTTTTGTCTGAACCCTGAGGATTCCTTGTGGGCTGCCCATCAGGAAATGCAACGCAGGCACCTGCGGCGATTAGTCGTGACTGGGAATCAAGGTGAACTCGTGGGGCTGATCACTCAGACTCACTTTCTGCAAGTGCTTGACCGTATGGAAATATTTGGTGTTATTACAGCATTACAGCAACAAGTAGAAGAGCGGACGATCCAATTAAAGCAGGTCAACCAGCAACTGTACCAAGCTACTGAGGAGATAGAAAGACGGGTACAGGAACGCACGGCTGAGCTTTCGGGAGCAAACGCGCTACTACAGAGGGAAATTGAGAATCACAAGCAGGCAGAAGAACAAATCAAGTTTCAAGCTTATGTTCTGTCTCGGGTGAACGATGCTGTGATTGCGATTAATTCTCAAAATTGCATTACTTATTGGAACCAAGCAGCGGAACAATTATACGACTTTAAGGCTGAGGAAGTTCTTGGTCGCAGGTTGGAAGAAGTTTATCACTATCGGTGGATCAAAGCAGAGGATGAACAGGCTGCGTATAATGCTTTGACAGCGAGAGGGATTTGGCAAGGAGAGAATATTCATTGCAAAAAGAACGGAGAAGAAATTTACGTTGAGTCATCGCTCTGCATATTGACAAATGATAACGGTACTGCTCATGGTTTTCTTGCCGTAGTCCGCGACATTACTGAACGCAAACAAGCAGAACAACAGCGCCAACGACTTCTTACTCAAGAGCAGGTAGCCCGTGCGGAGGCAGAGGCAGCAAAAAACCGAATCTTCAATATTCTCGAAAGGATCACCGATGGCTTCTTAGCACTGGATCGCCAGTGGCAGTTTACCTTGCCATTAGCGGGCTCTCATCTAACCACAAGCTTCTAGAAGCTAGTGGTATTGTTGAGCCACTCCGCGACTATCGCGGTGCGCGGATTCGGGCGAGATGCATTCTAACTTTTCGCTCTTATCGCTATCTGGTTAGATGTTTCGCCATCGTAGGAGAACCGCTCTAAGGGAGAATCAGCCTTCCTGCTTTCGGACGCGCCTACTTGCTTGCGGTTTATTGAACGTTGCCATGCCTCCAACAAGAGCGACTCCGCCCTTGGATACTCGTTAAGAGCATCCTGCAATGACAACTTGTCCTGATTAACATGCCTACTCAAAAAAGCGCTAAACAAATCACGGTGATGCTCTGGAATCCCGGTTACATCACGGTGAACTCGCTCCGACAAGGATTTTTTGATGCGGCTACCGTCCAAGTGAGTTTGACTCAGTGCCGTCTTTTGAGTAGAGAACTTTGTGAACGAACCGTTAGCACTTTCAGCCTTACGTTTCAATTCTGATTGAACAAACCCAGGAGATTTAGCAGAAATAGCTTTTCCATACCTTTTCTGCCATCCCTTGACACTAACATTTTCTGTCTTGATGTTATTGCCATGTCTCAAGATTTCGTTAACAACACGACGATTTTGAGACTTGGCATACGCCGCTTTACGACGTTCTAACTCGCGTTTCTTCCGTGCGGCTTTGCGGTAATTGTTGGACTTCTTCCACTGGCGCTTACCTTTCTTGACTTTGCCTTTCTTGGTAACAGTTTTACGTCCTCTACGCGCTTTAAAATCCGGTTCAAAGTTATCAGGATTTAAGCCACGTTGCGAACGTTGCATCTGTCGTTGTAATGCGGTTATCTCCTTCTGATATGTAGGAACTTTATCCGCAAATGGTAGTAATCCAGCGTGGTTATCTGCAACGTACGCGATATTGGATATATTGAGGTCTAGCCCTATTACACCATTAGATATATAGTTCTCTAGTTTTTGGAAGGGAAAACCTTCTAAAACAAGTTGCACGAACCAGCGACGTTTACCTCCGAAGGTACGGCGAATGATTCTGCAATATTTGACAGGACATGATAAACCATGCTTAATGACTTCATTGTTGAAATCAATAATTGCTAATAGCTCTAATCCAGACCACACAACATGGTTGCTTTTCCATCTAATACCTTGCTTGTTGGTTTTACCTTCAATAGAACGAAATCGACTATCAACCTTAAACCGCACGTCTTTTGCTTTACCAAAAAGAACACGTTCAACAGCTTTAAATGCACGAGTTGCTAACTTTTGTTGAGTGTTTGAGTCAATCTTTTCAGCAATCCACTTAGAATCCTTAGCGGCTCGATTTGCATAAGCTTGTAGGTCGTAATCTGTAAATCTGTAAGCCTCGCGTGCTTTACTAAAAGCTTCAGAACGCTCTTTCTTTTTGTCTCGTGGTATTTTTCTAGCTGCTTGATATGCCTCGGAATTTTTCACTAATTCCATCCGTGTTTTAGCTTCTCCAAGCACATTGTTGTACAGCCGCATAGCCGCATTAAACCTTGCTTGCAATTCTGAATCTTGTTTGCTGTCAACCTTTAAAGGCAGTTCCAAAACGAATGATGGTTTAGTACTCCGTGGCATATCTAATCACCTCCTGGTTTGTATATAGCTTGTTGCCTTCTACAATAACCTTGACTAAGATATATGTCAATAGGTTCCTGGTATATACAAACTAATTATGAAAGAAAGTGATAAACAGTACCGACACAATAACCACTCAGTAGGAAGCGCCACAGTACATTTAATCTGGATTCCTAAACGTAGAAAACCTGTTTTGGTAGAAGCGGTTAAACTTCGCCTAAGTCAAATCTTAACCGAGGTTGCAAACGAGAAAGGATGGATAATTAAATGTCTTGAAATCGCACCCGACCATGTTCACGTGCTAGTGGAATACGACCCGAACACACCAATTAATTCAATCGTTAAAGCATTTAAAGGAAGGTCATCGCGTTACCTCAGGCAAGAATTTCCACATTTGCTTAAACTACCAACGCTGTGGACTCATGCGTATTTCTACGACACTACAAGAAAGGTTAGCTCTGCGGTAATCGAGAAATATATTAATGACCCTCATCATTACAAATGACGGCTGTTAAAACAGCCCGTGTCGCGTTTCCACCCCGATATAAATAACATACAAGACTCAATTCATTTAATTTCTTGAGTCTCGTATTTCGGGGCTACCACGCTCCCGCTAGTTTTTCGGTGTCCAAGCCCTACATGATTCAGGAATTATTGGATACCATTAAACGTGTCTTAAGTGCGCCATAAACTTAAAATTCCTAAATCGAGAGCTAGAGAAGACTTAACATCCTTTTTTGTTGGGTAATTTATTTTTTAGAAGTCCTTTAGCCGATTTATACAATGACTGTAAGTCACTCCCGTCTTCAGGATACTGAGCTACAGCAGCGCTAGCAGTTATCCGAAATTTGCTGTTGTCGATCGCACTAAACTCTTGCTTGTCTAAAATTTCTAGAACTTGAACGAGTCGTTGATGTCCATGATCTCGGGTCATGCCATACATACCTACCACAAATTCTTGTTTATCCCAACGGCTGACAACATCTTCTTCACGAAATAATTGCTGTAGCAGTTGTCCAAGTTGGCGCAATACAGCATTATCGGTTGCAGGATCGAAAGTATTGTTAACCTGATTAAAGTTGTTCAAGTCCAAGATAAGCAAGCACATAGGTTGATTGTGCCGTAGACACAACCGCAGCAACTTATTCAGGTCTTCAGTCGCCCGATGTCGGTTGTATAGTCTAGTCAGGGGATCAATTTCACCTAAGTTCCGCTGCAACTTGATACGTTTTAGGCGCTGGAGGATGCAAGTCACTAATTCTGGTCCAACCATAGACTTGCTGACACAGTCATCTGCGCCAGCAGCAAAAGCTTGATGGATAGTATTGGCATCTAGGCGATCAGTAAGCAGTAAAATAGGTAATCCACCCCACCGCATATCATTTCGTACCACTTGACACAATTCAATTGCTTTCAAATCAGGCATCTCAAGGTTGATTATCAGCAAATCTGGTGCAGATACTTCCAAAGCCTGCCAAAAATTTTGGCGATCGCCTAAGTTACTTACTTTAATTCCCCAAGGCTCTAGTAAACTACCTAAAGTTGCTGAAAGCTGGGAATTATTGTCTGCAACCATAACCATTGCTTCTGTTTTTATGTCGATTGGTAGCAATACGTGCATGACTGTCTGTAAAACTTCATGTGCAGGTATTGGCTTTTGTAAAAAAGTGCGTCCACCCAATCGAGCTACTTGTATGCGATCCTCTAGATTGTTCTTAGCTGTAAAGACCAAAAAAGGCACTGGTGGTTTTTGCAGCAACAGTTCTGCCAATAGGGCTAGACTCTCTTGGGTTGTTTTCCCAACAACAAGATCAAGTAACACCACATTCGGACGAGTACGGTAAATTTTCTCTCTGGCTTCGGACAAGTTTGTTGCGACTTCTGCGACGATTCCTTGAGTTTGTGCTTTGATAACTAATTCACGAGTCAGTTGGCAATCGCTGTCAACGATTAATAACTTGGGAGGGTCGTCCTTATGACTTGCAGATTTTGAAACGAATCCTTGGGGAGAACACTCTATTTCTTTACGTAAAGCAAGCACCAATTTATGCAGGTGCTTAGCTTCTTTGGTTCCACAAGACTGATTGAGTTGTAGGTAGTGGTCGATTGTACGTGCTAATTGGGAGCCTTTGTTTAAACCAAAATTACATAATAAAGTTGCTAGTGTATGAGCTTTCTGCTCTGCTAAAATACATAGTTCCTGAGTCAGTGTATCTTGCAAATAGGCAGTGGCTGCTTGTTCAAGCACGGACATATACTGATTAATTCTTTCTCTAAACCGATTCTTCAACCCAGTTAATGATGATACTGTCTGCTGCTGTTGTCTGTTTTCTGTTTTGTCATACAGGTTGTTTGAAGGTTTTGTTTGTGGTGCTTTCAGACGATACCCAACGCCATAAACAGTTTCGATGAAATTAGGATCTGCTCCTACCGTCTTCAATTTCTGCCTCAAACCTTTAATCTGAGTTCTGACTGCTTCTTCTGTTGGTGTGTTCTTAAATGACCAAATACGTTCAAGAATTGCATCACAACTAAACACTTGCTGAGGATGTCGCATAAGCAACTCTAACAGAGCATACTCTTTAGAGGTTAAGTGTATAGGATGCGTTTCATAGTGTACCTGAATACGACTCAGATCAAGGCGTAAGCTTCCCCACTCCAGCACGGGTAATGGAGCAGAACTACACCGACGTAGTAAAGAACGGATACGAGCAGTTAATTCTTCAGAACAGAAGGGTTTGACAACATAATCATCTGCCCCTGCATCTAGCCCTATTGCTTTATTGTTACTACTATTTTGACCTGTCAGCAAGAGGATAGGTGTTTTAAAACCCTGTGAGCGCAACCGTCGGCAAAGGGTAATACCATCGATTTTAGGCAACACAATATCAAGCAAGATTAAATCATAGTTGAAGGCTTCTACTAAGTCCCAAGCAATTTGACCATCTGTGGCAACTTCAACTACATAATTTTGGTACTTGAGGAGTGTAGTGAGTGGTTTGCTCATCAACTCGTCATCCTCTACAAGCAAAATTCGCATTGTTGCTAATGCCTCCAAATTCTGGTGTTGACTACGTTAACAGTTCACAATCATTTATGAAGTATGAATCGAGAGTAAAAAATAAGCTGTTTTTCTTACCTTCTGTTTATGCATAAATAAGAAGGTATGTATTAAATTGAAAGAAAAATTTCTAAATGATACCAATAGGCTAACTAATAGTACAGCCAATAAGTTCCAGAAATAGAATCTGGTGTTATCTTCTTCTTTTTCTTGATAGAGAAAACTTCTTCCAATAGGTAGCCATAAAAAATTTGGGCTGACAGTTAAAGTAACATTCGCTTACTACAAAAGCTTTTTAACGTATTTAAATGGATTTGCGCTCTTCTTTGACCTATTTACGTAGTATCTGCAAAAGGGTATACTAGGGTTCAGGATAGTTTTGAAAAAGTTTACAGTTGAATCCCCATTATATTGGAAAGAAAGTGAACTTAACTGAAATTCAGTTAAAGAACTTATGCTGTCATACTCCAATTATAAGTTAGCTGATTATTCATAATGATATGATTGATTTAATTTTATTTTTATATTTTCCTCACAAGTGTCCCAAATTTTAAGTTTATTTTTGAAAGTAAGGACATCTTAAGTCTTTGCCTCTGAATATCTTGATGTACACAGAAAAGGAATTGGAACTATTAGTCTACAGTTCCTTCAAGTGTGTTTTGAACCAAACTCTCATCAATGAGAAACAACCCAGTAAGTGAAGGGTGCTATATGCCACAACAATCTTTATTATCATTCGTTAACTATTGCGCTGATACCGTTGCATCGCGTATGAATAACCAGGTCATTTCGCAGGGTAAGGGCATAGTTGAATAGCGCATAGTTGAAGATTGCTCTTAAGAGCATCCTTAGCCTAATACAAACACAGCATTCCAAAACCACTTTCAGATCCCTCGATTCATACAGCCACATCGGTGGCTTTTCATAGAGTACGTGCTGTGCGCTCCGGGCATGGAGTGCCCGCATAATTGCGATTGCAAAGGTACCAGTGCCGGAGGCGATCGCATATGCCAAAAAAGATATCTCTTCAGATCTGAATGTTGTTTCTAGGTTAGTTAATTGACTGTATTCTCTCTGCTTTGAGCATAGTTATCTCTAAACAAGCTAGGTGCTTGTGCAGATTACGCTAGAGGTTATTACAGGTATGAATTTCTTCTTAAAAATTTCTCGCCCCTTCATGCAAAACCTGATGAACATTTTGTTGGATCAATTGCTGAAGCTGAGAAACCGCCATTTTCTGATTTTTGATATTGTCGTTTTTTTAATGACACCCTTGTTAGCATTGCTTCTGCTTTTCAATGGTCATCTTGTCTTGGAACAACACATACCCGATTTAGTAAAAGACACAATACTGTTTTTAATAGTCAAACTCTCTGTATTTTGGAGTTTTGGTTTTTATAAGCGTTACTGGCGGTATGCCAGTATTGAGGAAGTGACATATATCGTCATGCTAGTGACGGCTACAGTGGTTATTGAAACCGTGTTATTTAATATTATTCAATACATACCATATGTTGGTATAGATACACTACCACAAACGCTTCCGTATATTGACGGTTTGCTTTCATGTATTTTCATTGGGGGACTGCGTTTCAGTGTGAGGGTTGTGGAAAGAACCTACCAGGGACACACATTATTCAACTTACGGGAGCGGGTGTTGATCGTTGGTGCTGGTAGTGCAGGGGTTTCCTTAGTACAAGAAATGCAAACAAATCCGCAACTAGGTTTTTATCCAGTGGCTTTTATTGACGACAATCCCGAAAAATTAAACGCACACATTCGCGGCATACCTGTCGTTGGCGATCGCCACCAAATTCCTGATGTTGTGAAATCTCTGCAAATCCAGAAAGTCATCATTGCCATGCCCACAGTCGCAGGACGAGTGATCCGAGAAATCGTCGATATTTGCAAAGTCACTGGAATTCACACAAGCACTTTACCAGGGATACACGAAATCCTCAATGGTCGCGTCCGCTTAGACAGTATTCGAGATGTCCGGATTGAGGATTTACTCAGACGCGAACCCGTACAGACAGAGATTGAGAGAGTTTCCGGATTTCTCAAAGGAAAGAAAGTACTGATCACAGGCGCAGGTGGGTCAATTGGTAGCGAACTTTGCCGTCAAATTTTCCAGTGCTGCCCAGCTGAAATGATGCTTGTGGGACACGGAGAAAATTCTGTGTTCAATATCCAACAAGAATTGGAACAACTTGTGCAAAGCATCAAAAATGACGGTAAAGCACAAGAACATATCCCTCGTCTTTCTGAGTTCATTGCTGATATTCGTTGTTACGAAAGACTAAAACACGCTTTTGCGAAATTCCAACCCGACGTGATTTTCCATGCTGCGGCTCATAAACACGTCCCCTTAATGGAATTAAATCCACCAGAAGCAATCACCAACAATGTGATCGGTACAAAAAATTTACTGGAGTTGGCGCAGCAATACGATGTGAAAAATTTCGTGATGATCTCCACAGACAAGGCGGTTAATCCGACCAATGTCATGGGGGCGAGTAAAAGAGTTGCTGAAATGTTAGTCCTAAAAGCCGCAAGAGACAGTGGTAAGCCTTATGTGGCGGTACGTTTTGGTAATGTTTTAGGCAGTCGGGGTAGTGTGGTTCCTACGTTCAAAAAACAAATTGCAGCAGGAGGTCCAGTCACTGTTACCCATCCCGATATCCGTCGTTATTTTATGACCATCCCAGAGGCGGTTCAACTCGTCTTACAAGCCACGGTAGTTGCTCATGGTGGTGAAGTGTTAATGCTGAATATGGGGGAACCTGTGAAAATCGTTGATTTAGCAAAGGAACTTATTCACCTTTCGGGATACGAAGTCAACAAAGATATTGAAATAGTGTTTACAGGATTGCGACCAGGGGAAAAGCTATTTGAGGAATTGTTTATTACTGGAGAGGAATACGAATTAACCGAACACGAAAAACTGTTGTTGGTGAAAAATGCCAGTCGGATTATTCCGAATAATTTGGATATCAGTGTAGAAGCATTGTTGAAAGCAGCAGTTAGAAATGATGTGAATACTATTTTGTTTTTGTTAGAGCAGCTAGTGCCGGGATACACTGCCAAATACTTACAAAATAAGGTGGTCGAAAGCGCTGCAAAAAATATCACTATCGTGGCACAGCAAAACGTGAAGATACTGGCAAAAGTAGAACCAAGTAGTGTGTAAGGATGAGAAAACCACAACAATTTGCTTCTTTGCAAAGGTATTTAAACAATAGAATCTACCATCATAAAGCCATAAAATTCTGTCAGAGCAAGACTTGAGCAAACTATATCAAAGAGCTTGTTAAAGTGAGGAAGTTACGCAGCAATGGAACAAATTAAGCCACTAACACTACGTCGTAACTTTTCCTGGACCTTCATCGGTAATGCTGTCTATGCAGCTTGTCAGTGGGGGATGCTGATAGTGATGGCTAAACTGGGTAGCCCGGAGATGGTCGGACAGTTCACTTTGGGGTTGGCAATTACTGCACCAGTAATCATGTTCACAAACCTGCAACTACGAGCTGTGCAGGCGACAGACGCTAAAAAACAGTATCTTTTTAGGGATTACCTGGGCTTGAGGCTGATTGGAACAGGGTTAGCACTTCTGGTGATCATAGGAATAATCATCACTGCTGGATATCGCTGGCAGACATCATTAGTGATCTTGTTAGTTGGATTGGCAAAGGCATTTGAGTCTATTAGCGATGTGTTTTACGGGCTGATGCAGCAGTACGAACGGATGGATCGCATAGCCATATCGCTGATGATTAAAGGACCTGTATCACTGCTCCTGCTGGGCATGGGAGTGTACATATCAGGAAATCTTGTTTGGGGTGTACTTGGGTTGGTCTTTGCTTGGGCGGCGATTCTCATCGGGTATGACATTCGTAGCGGTGCCTTAATGTTAAACGCGTCACAATTGCGACCTCAATTGCATCGGAAAACACTAAGAAAGTTAGTACGCCTTGCCTTGCCTTTGGGGTTTGTGATGATGCTAATTTCACTTAATAGCAACATCCCCCGTTATTTTATTGAGCAATATTTGGGCGAGCGGGAACTGGGGATTTTTGCAGCTCTTGCCTACTTGATGGTAGCAGGGAATATGGTAGTTTTTGCGCTAGGAGAGTCAGCTAGTCCTAGACTAGCCAAACATTATGCGGCAGGAGATAGTCTCGCTTTCCGCAGCCTGCTCTTCAAGTTAGTAGGGATTGCTGGTGTGCTGGGTGGGGGCGCTGTCTTAATAGCTCTTGTTGCTGGTCGGCAGATTCTGACTCTTTTGTATCAACCTGAATATGCTGAACAGATAAATTTGTTTGTCTGGCTGATGGTTGCTGCGGCAATCGGCTACATATCGTCTTTCTTAGGCTACGGAATGACAGCAGCCCGATACTTTCGCATCCAAATGCCTTTGTTTGTTGCGGTGGTAAGTATTTCAGCCATAGCTTGTCTATGGTTGCTACCCAAACAGGGATTGCTAGGGGCAGGAATCGCACTCATGATTGCTGCAATTGTACAAGCTGGTTTCAGTTTAGGAGTCATCATTCATGCATTACACAAACTCAACAGGCATGGTAAAAACCATGATGTTAACTAAACAGCGTCCAATACATATCCTCCAGGTTGTTGGGGGCATGAATCGCGGTGGGATTGAAACCTGGCTGATGAATGTTTTGCAAAATATAGACCGCGATCGCTTTCAAATAGACTTTTTAGTTCATACAACACAGCCTTGTGCTTACGATGACGAAGTTCGTGCGCTTGGTAGCAAAATAATACCCTGCCCTTATTTGTCGCAACCATGGCTTTATGCTCGTAACTTCAAAAGAATATTACGTGAGCATGGTCCTTATGACATTGTTCACAGTCAAGTTTACCTTTTTGATGGTTTTGTACTACGCCTAGCAGACCAAAAGAAAGTCCCTGTTAAAATCTCGCACATACATCCCCTGACAGATATTAAGGAAAAGCAATTTCTTCGACCCATATATCAGTGGTTCATGACCAGATGGATAGCTGAATATGCTACCCATATACTTAGTCCGTCAAAAAATAGCTCAGAGTCCTTTCGCAAAATCTGCGATTGTTCTGGTAAACATACAGAGATTTTATACAATGGGGTCAAACTGAACCACTTTGCAAAGGAAGTGGACAGAATTGCTATACGCCAAAAATTTGCCATACCCATTGACAAACCTGTTGTTATATACGTGGCTCGTTTAACTGCCCACAAAAATCATTTGCAAATGTTAAGAATTGCCGAGCAGATTAACCGAGATAAACTTCAAGTATCTTTTGTGATGGTAGGCTCTCATGGTGAACTTATGGAAACCATAAAAGAGAAGATACATCATCGAAATGATATTTCACTTCTGACAGGAGTTGAAGATATTTCTGAACTTTTGCTGGCTGCCGACTTATTCTTTTTTCCTTCTTTAGAAGAGGGGTTTGGGGTTGTTGCCATAGAGGCAGCTGCTGCTGGACTACCCATTGTAGCTACAAACTTGCCGACGATACGCGAGGCTATCTCACCCAGCCATCACGCTTTTATGTTTCCACCTAATAACGATGAAGTTGCTTGTGCCAATATTTTAAAAATCCTCAACAATGAATATTTAAGAAATAAATTATCTTGCGAATCTAAAGAATGGGCAGTTAACTTTTCGATAACTAAGTCAATACAACAGCTCATATCTCTATATAGCACTTGTCAGTAGATATTAATTAATATGCAAGAAGTGGAGATTTTTTATGGTAAATCATGCCAGAGTTTATACCAACACACACAATATAACTCTTCAACCAAAAAATTCTGGCACTGCACCACTATTAGAGGTGCAACGCACAAAGTGGTTATTTTTAGCGCTGTGTTTTTACTTACTGTCCCAAAGTTTTACGATCCCCATCCTTCCTATTGGTCCTTCTTGGGCACTTTGGCCCTACCTTTCCGACTTTGCAATCGGTCTACTTGTGTTAATATTTTTGCTCAATTTTCGGTGTAATTTCTCAATATCTAACTCCAGCAAGAACATTTTTTTCTTACTGATAGTTGTTTTTTTGGGAAGCGTCTTATCATATCTTTTATATCTTGACTCCTTAGGAGAGAAACAGGCGATCGGAGTTAATTTTGGTATTTTCCAAATCTATCGCTTAGTTCAATTCATTTTAGTATTTTTCATAACTGCACATATACCTCTCACACCAGAGCGTATCAATTTTCTCAGGCGTATTGTTGATGGGGTTTTCATCTTTGTATGTTTAGGAATTGTGTTGACATACACCGGAATTGTGCCCTTATCTACAGTTATTGCACATTTGCCTAAAGATGGCCCTTGGATATTTTATGAGGCTTATGAACGTTCTGGCGGTGGCAAGGGCTTAGGCTTTGTTGGCTACAATTATGCCTATACAGCTGTTCAAGTGATTATGCTTGTTAGTTTGAGAATACACTTGGCATTAAATCAACAAAAGGAATTCTCTAATAATATATTTCTGCTTGTATCCATAATCGCCTGTTTTTTGAGTGATTCTCGCGCTGGCTTAGCAGCTATGTTATTTTTGGCAATAATATATTGGTGGCAAAAACCAAAGTATATATTAATATTAATAACAACTGCATGGATTATATCTACAATTAGCTTAGTTATTGGTCTACAAACATTAGACTTAAATTCATCTAATCATCCAACTTTTGAGCGCCAAGAAACTTTGTTAGAAGTCAATAATACTGAAACTTTAAGTGGACGAGATGAAATTTGGATAGAACGTCTTGCTTTTATAAATGAAGAACCTACGCGATGGTTGGTGGGAACAGGTTTTGGATCAGCGCTCGATTCTGGTGACAATGCACATATGCTTCCCCTTCATATTATCTTGGAGACAGGCATATTCGGTTTATTAATAGCTGTGTTTTTATTCTCTCAAATACTTAAATGTTTGTATTTAGATGAAGCAGGATGCAAACCAATCTTTTGGGGAAGTGTTGCCTTGTTGTTAAGTTCCACAACTCAGGAGACTTTTTATCCGGTTCCTGCTTTAGCACACTTTTTGGGATTTTATCTCTGTTGTTTAGCAATAGCCTTGCGCAAAGAGGTATGTAGAACTAAAGATGAGACAAATTTCCAAAAACCTGGATTAAAAAAGCTAAGATAACACATCACAATATCAGTCAATAGCTATTGCAAGTGCTCGGTAATATTAGAAGCTTTACAAGTATGAATTCTGTCTCATAAAAGAAATAAAGTTATGAACATTTTTTGGAAAGGCACAATAGTGTTAACAGCTTTTTTAACTTCAGTTCTTCCAGGCTACAGAAAGCTGCCAGATACCACAACCAATATGGCTTCTGAATGGGCTAGCGCAGATAAAGTACAAGTGTCTGCAAGTGCAATAGCAAGCAAAACAACCTCTAATTTACGAGTTTATTTGCGAGATGACGGTACTGTTATGGTAAATAATCAGCCTTTCTTTCCATTTGGCTTCTACCATGACTCTCAAAAAAGCCCTGATTGGAGGACTACAAACAGCAAGCGCTTAAATCATTTAAAAGAAATTGCTGCTGCTGGATTCAATATCATTCATCCTGAAATTGGTGGCAATTATGAAAGTGATAAGGTTTTTCTAGGTGTAGCAGAAAAGCTGGGTGTTCGAGTTCTTCCTAACTTTAGTTATAACTCTCGTTTAGAGATTATTAATAAATACAAAAAAGAACCAATAATTATAGGGTGGGACATTGCTGATGATGTGGATCATCCCAACAACAAATTTACTCCAAAAATGATCAGTAATTGGCACACTGAAGTCAAAAATGCCGATCCCAGTCGGATTACATATGTCACTGCTGCGTTCCCGAAGAGAGTAAACCAATTTATCAATGTCTCTGATATTGTTGGTTTTCAATCTTATCCTATTGATAACGATCCTAACGTGACAAAACCCTTACGTAGTAGTTACTACACTATACAGTCTGCATTTCAAGATGAGAAAGGGAATTTCTACAATCGACCAATTATTGCTCTTTTGCAAACATTCCCTTGGAAAAATAAACCCCCGAAGTTTCATGAAGTACGCAATATGACATATTCAGCGCTCATCAATGGCGTAAAAGGTATTATTTACTATTCGTATTTTTTTGATGGATGGGAATTATCACAACAAAAAGATTTATGGAATGGAATGAAATCATTAGCACCGGAAATCAAAAATCTTAGCCCAGTGCTGTTAAACGGTAGCTTCACTAAGATAGATACCAAAGTTGATGATTTGTTCGCTGGGCAATGGATTTATGGCAACAATGTTTATGTAGTTGTACTTAGTACATCTCCAACAAAAACTATAGAAGCTTCTATAACAATTCCTGCTAAGGTAACAGGCTCAGCACAACCGCTGTTTTCAGAACGTCCTTCAGGCATGGTTTTTAAAAAAGACAAACTGAACGGTTTGATTAAACCGGGTGATGTTCATGTTTATAAGATACTGAACAATAGCAAAAAATAGGCGATCGCTAATTTTGATTCCTCAAACTCTTATTTCCTTGTCAAATATTTTCAATCTTTGAAATTCAATTACATTTCAGCTTTTTTGGAGTTTGATTATGCAGCAGCTAGTTAGCATTGGTATGCCTGTCTTTAATTGCGAAAAGACCTTAATATCGGCAGTTAAATCAATCTTGAATCAAACTTACTCTAACTGGGAACTCATTTTGATTGATGATGGTTCTAATGATAAAACATTAGAAATAGCTAAGAGTTTTCAAGATTCCCGAATTAAGGTGATTGCAGATGGTTTAAATCAACAACTTCCTAGTCGCTTAAACCAAGCTATTGCCATGAGTAGAGGAAAATATTTTGCTCGGATGGATGGTGATGATATTTCCTATCCTCAGCGTTTACAGGTTCAAGTTGAATATCTAGAAAAACACCCATATATTGACCTTTTGGGAACTGGAACAATGATATTTCATAGCAATGGAGAGGCTAGAGGGAAGTCTCTCGTGAAACAGTCTCATGCTGAGATATGTTATCATCCTTGGAGGGGCTTTGGAATGACACATCCAACATGGATGGGAAAAATTGAGTGGTTCCGTAAATATCAATATCAACCACAAGCTATTAGGATAGAAGACCAAGAGATTTTACTTCGGAGTTACAGAAATAGCCGCTTTGCATGTATCCCTGATATTTTGTATGGCTATCGTGTAGAGTCTTTGTCACTGAAAAAGAGCCTATCTAGTAGGTATTATCATTCCCTATTTTTAATGCAAAAAGCCTTGGCAGAAAAAAGATTTGTGTTTGCCTATGGTATGTTACAACAAATCCCCAAAGCTTTAGTAGATATTTTTGCTGTGGCTACAGGTTTAGATTTCAAGATACTTAGACATCGTGCGGGTATTCCAGTAGAGACAGCAGAACTGATTCAGTGGAGACAAGTTTGGAACCAATTGAATAACGACCTAACAAGTTCTGAGATGAGCCCCAGCTATCAATATTCGTGAAGGTTTAGCTCAATTGTTACAGGCAAGCCACAAAGTAGTAGGAGCAAAAAATGAAAAAACTTTTGATTGTCGCTACAATCCCAGTGACATTGAGTAGCTTTTTCCCCTACATTACACGCCACTTACAAACTAAGGGCTGGTGTGTGGATGGTATGGCGTCTGGAATCTCTAGCGATACTAAATGCCTGGAACTGTTTGATCATGTTTGGGATGTAGAGTGGTCACGCAACCCCCTAAAATCACAAAACCTCATGGTTGCACCACAACAAATTCGAGAAGTGTTGGCACAACAGGAGTACGACATAGTCAATGTGACCACACCAGTAGCTGCGTTTGTCGCTCGTTTGGCACTCAATGATTTACGCAAGCAGGGCAAGTTGAAGATGATTTACACTGCCCAGGGATTTCACTTCTATCGTGGGGGGTCAACAATCAAAAACTCTGTCTTTTTAGGACTAGAAAAGCTTGCTGGGCCTTGGACTGACTATCTAGTTGTGGTAAATCATGAAGACGAGGAGGCAGCAAAGCGTTATCGTCTTGTTCCTAATCAAAGAGTCCGCTACATCCCAGGAACAGGATTGAATATTGAGCGTTTTTATCGTCATGCCATTGCTGAAGCTGAAATCATCCACCTGCGCCAAGAGTTAGGTATACAACCTGATACTCCATTGTTTCTCTCAGTCGCTGAGTTCATTAAACGCAAACATCCTCAAGATATTTTAAGAGCATTTGCTCGCCTTGCTCGACGGGAAGTATGTTTGGCTTTTGCTGGCAATGGACCACTGATGGCTCAGATGCAGCAGTTAGCATCTCAATTAGGGATACAAAATCAAGTGCGCTTTTTGGGGTTACGCCGCGATATTCCTACTTTAATGAGTGCGGCAGTAGCTACTGTGCTTGCTTCTGAACAAGAGGGGCTACCCAACTGTGTCATGGAGTCTTTGTGTATGGAAACTCCAGTGATCGGCACGGATATCCGAGGAACCCGAGACTTACTAGAAGGAGGTTGTGGTCTGCTCTTCAAAGTGGGAGATATAGAGGCACTGACAGCAGCAATGGCATGGATGTTGGATAATCCGCAAGCGGCTAGAGTCATGGCTCAGCGTGGGCGAGAGCGCATCGCTGACTATGAAGTGTCGCAGATTGTGAAGCAATACGAGGCTTTATATGGGGAGGCTATATCGCCCAGAGAATTCGCTAGTGCTTCTGGGCGGTGAAAAACTCAAGACGCAACGTTTTTTCATTAATTAGACTTAAGGATGTATTTATGAATGGTAAACATTTCCAGGGTGAGCGTGTCACAACGTATAACACATTCATCAAGCCTGTATGCGATCGCGCCGTAGCAGCAATCGCCCTATTGGCTCTGACACCCCTGATGCTCATAGTTGCGATCGCCATCTACAGGAATATGGGAGGTCCTATTTTCTTCCGCCAACCCCGCCCAGGTAAAAATGGTGGTATTTTCAGCTTCTATAAATTTCGCACCATGACCAATGAGAGAGACACAGAAGGGAACTTATTACCTGATGAACGGCGCTTGACACCTCTGGGTAAATTTCTTCGCCAATCCAGTTTAGATGAACTCCCTCAACTTTGGAATGTGCTTATAGGCGACATGAGCCTTGTCGGCCCTCGTCCCTTGTTAGTACAATACTTAGAACGCTATACACCAGAACAAGCTCGCCGTCATCAAGTTACGCCAGGAATCACGGGCTGGGCGCAAGTTAATGGTCGCAATGCAATCCCCTGGGAGGAAAGGTTTGCTTTGGATGTTTGGTACGTAGAGCATCAATCTCTGCAATTAGATTTGTGGATCATGATGCTGACAGTATGGAAAATTCTCAAGCGTGAAGGTATTAACCACCCGGAAGCTGCAACTATGTTTGAATTCAAAGGAAATCCTCAGAGAATCCAAGAGAGCGTAAATATCACCTAGTACCAAGTTGTAGTCATACAGACAACTTGTCATGCTGTTCTTTGTAGCACCAACAGGACTTACGCATGCATTATGAAGAAACGTAGACGCAACGGTGAGGCAGTGAGTGAGCAGTTCTCTTGGAGGAGCCAGCGCGAATGACGGTGAGTCCAGCGCTGCAGGAGGGTTTCCCGAACTCACAGCGACTGGCGTTCACCGAAGGTGTGCCGAAGGCATACCCGAAGGGCTTTCTCGACCCAGGCGACTGCGTGTCTCCTCCGGAGGACAGGCGCCGAGAGCGCTTAAGCTCCCACCGGGTGAAGGCACAAAGCAGCGTCTGGGTTGGGTGAAACCATGACAAAACCGGACAACCTTCTCCCACGAGTACTCTTAAGGGATCCACAGATATCTGTGGTGGGGGCAAAAAAGGCGGGGTTTCTCAATTAACAGTGCTTATTGACATCAAACCCCGCCTTTTTTGCCAAGGTTGTCCGGTTAAGTCTCGGAAAAATGTAGCGGCTACACCAGAAGGCATACCCGTAAGTCGTAACCAAAAAATCAATTCATATCGAGGAGATGGGATCATGACTATAGCAATCCACAAGAGTACAGAAGCGAAACCTTACCACAAGCCGTATCAATTTAAGCGCTTTCTTGATCTACGGTGGTCTGATATTAACTGTGATCTACATATGCATACTAGTTGGACAGATGGGAAAGCTGGTGTTTCAGACATTCTAGAGTTGTCTGTCCGCGAAGGTTTAAGTTACGTAGCCTTCACAGAACATGTCCGCAAAGATACAAATTGGTTTCCAGAGTTTGCCCAAGAAGTCAGGTCAAAAGCAGAGGCTTATTTTCAACTTAACGTACTGGTAGGTTGTGAAGCGAAGGCACTCGATATCAATGGTGGATTGGATGTTTCAGAGGAAATTTTAGCTGAGTGCGATCTGGTGTTAGGTAGCGTTCACCGCTTTCCGAATAGTCAAGGGGGGTATATCAATGTGTCTCACCTAACTTCACAGGGATTTGCCCAAATTGAATTTGAACTAGCTCTCGGCTTACTGAAGTTTGCACCTATAGATGTGTTAGCTCATCCCGGTGGTATGTATTCTAGACTTCACGGCGAGTTTCCGGCAGAGTTCATGCGCGAGTTAATGAAGGTTAGTCTAGAGCGAGGCATTGCTATGGAAATCAATACCTCTTACTTGCGTAATCTACCTAATTTCCTAGAGTTATGTGCAGAACTTAACCCTTATGTTTCTATCGGTTCAGATATGCATCGTCTAGAGCAGCTAGCTAATTGTCGAGATCAATTACATCGGTTAGGAGTGGGAGCGTGATGAAAGTATTAGTGACTGGAGCGGGTGCTCTATTAGGTCAGGGCATCATCAAGAGCCTACGGATGGCTAATACTCCTTACCATATCATTGCGGTTGATCCTGATCCTCGGGCTGTCGGCTTGTATTGGGCAGATCAATCATACTTAGTTCCCCTAGCCATAGATCCATCTTATTTAGATGTCGTCTGCCGCATTCTTGAGCGCGAAAGACCTGATGTGGTTCTCATTGGCACAGATGTGGAACTGCTCACGTATGCTCAAAATAAGTCAGATCTGGAATCGAGATATAAAACGCGAATCATCGTTAGCCCACCTCATGTCATTCAGATTGCTGATGATAAATGGTTGACTTATGAGTTCCTGCTAGCAAATGGATTTCCTTGTCCCAAATCAGCTTTGCCTAGTGGGATTTCTAAGCTGTTACGCGAATGCGATTTTCCATTGATCGTTAAACCTCGGACTGGTGCTCGTTCTATTGGTGTTCACCTCGTGAGGAATGAGGAAGAACTCTATCAAGCATTAAGCCAAGTAGAAAATCCTGTGATTCAAGAATGTGTTGCCAATGCTGAGCAAGAGTATACCAGTGGCGTAGTCATAGATATGGGAATTGCCAAGGCAGTAGTCACCATGCGGCGTGATTTGCGCCATGGCAATACTTATCGCGCTTATGTGGAACCTGATGCTCCTTTCAACTGTTTGCTAGCAAAGATTGCTGAACAATTGGGTGGAACGGGACCGTTAAATTTTCAATTTCGGGTTGAACAAGGAATCCCGAAAATTTTCGAGATTAATGCCCGTTTCTCTGGCACCACTCCTCTGCGTGCTTATGCTGGATTTAACGAGGTGGATTACCTCGTACGGCATTATGTTCTAGGCGATTCTATTCGAGTACCTCAAGTGCGAGCGATCGCCATTTTCAAGTATTGGAATGAAATTGTCGTTGAACCAGACCAACTGGAACGATTCACAAATAATTTAGAGCTTCTCAATGCTGTGGTTGCATGAATACCCAAGTTATTCAATTATCAAATCCTTTGTGGTTAGAAACACTACAAAAAATACCGCATGATATTTATCAATTGCCCGAATATTTTGCTTTGGAAGCCATCAGAACCAAAACACTTCCGGAAGCTATTTTGATACATGATGACGACCGAATTCTGTTTGCACCGTATTTGCTGCGCACCTGCAATGACATAGAGACTTCAGCAGAATATATACAAACAGAAATTTTTGATGTGGTTTCACCTTATGGCTATCCAGGAATTTTGTTGAGTCAGACAGCTGTGAACACCTCAGATTTTCTGGATATTGCTATCAATGAGTTAAAACAGGTGTTAAGACAAAAGGGAGTCTGCTCAGCTTTTTTTAGACTGCATCCCATCATTAATCAGAATTTATCTGCAAATTCCCATTTGGGTGTTTTTATAGATAACGGGAAAACAGTCTCTAGAAATTTGGAACTTTCTGAGCAAACAATCTGGTATCAAACTCAGCCAGGCCGGAGAAAAAAAATAAATCAATGCAAGCAAAGTGGATTAAAAGCCAGGATGGTCGTATTTGAGGAATACATTGATGAATTTGCAGAAATTTATGCAGAGACAATGACGCGAGTGAGTTCGGCAGCAATGTATTATACTTTCAATAATGAATATTTTTCCCACATGAAAGACCTACTGGGGAAAAAGCTGCATTTATGTATAGTAGAACTCGACAATCAGGTGGCTTCGGCAGCCTTATACACTGAGTACTGTGGCATAGTGCAGAATTTGTTCCGGGGAACGAGAACTAAGTTTTGCGACCTTTCCCCGAGTTCCTTAGAAATTGATTACGTGAGATTTTGGGCGAAAGAACGTGGGAATAAGATTTTACACTTGGGAGGAGGGCTGGGAGGATCACAAAATAATCTCTACAATTTCAAAGCTAGTTTCTCTAAACTCAGGCACATTTTTTTGACAATGCGCTTGATTATAGATGAAGAGAAATATCATTTCTTAGTTGGACAGCGGGCAAAATATTTGAACATTGGTTCTGAACAACTACTAAATTCTCACTTTTTTCCTGCTTACCGTTATCAAGAACAAAACTAAGATAAATATCTTAGTTTTCTCCACTCGTCATCCGAGTGGAGACAGTTTTTGTTTTCAGATGAGTCAAGGGAGAATGCATACTTCCTTGGAAACATTAAAACAAGCACGAAATCAGGGAATGCTGTATTTTGTTTGTACAAAATAAATACAAAAAAAATAATCTTGGGTTCGCTTGTGAAAAGTGAAACAGAACTATGAATAAACCAATTCTCCTCTCAACTCCCCATATGGGCGATCGCGAACTAGAATTCGTCAAACAAGCTTTTGATACGAACTGGATCGCCCCTGTTGGTCCCCATGTCGATGCTTTCGAGCAAGAATTTTGTCAAGTTATAGGTGCAAGTCATGGTGCTGCTGTAAGTTCCGGTACAGCAGCGATCCATTTAGCTTTGCGTTTGGTTGGTGTACAGCCAGGAGATGAAGTTTTTTGTTCTAGCCTAACGTTTGTGGCTACTGCTAACCCGATCACCTATTTAGGAGCAAAACCAGTCTTTATTGACTGCGATCGCATTTCTTGGAACATGAATCCCGACTTATTGTGGGAAACACTACAGCGCCGTGCTAGGATGGGAAACTTGCCCAAAGCTGTTATACTTGTACACTTATACGGTCAAAGCGCAGATATCGACCCGATTGTAGAAGCTTGCGATCACTATGGAATTCCTTTGATTGAAGATGCAGCCGAATCTTTAGGAGCCACCTATAAAGGACGTTCGCCCGGAACCTTTGGAAGAATTGGTATTTACTCCTTCAACGGTAATAAAATTATCACGACCTCTGGCGGCGGGATGTTAGTTTCTAACGACGAACAGCTGGTGAGCAAGGCTCGTTTTTTAGCAACCCAAGCGCGCGATGGACAAAGCCCCGCCAAGGGCGATCGCACTCCCCATTACCAACACTCAGAAATTGGCTACAATTATCGGCTTAGCAATGTTTTGGCTGGGATTGGTCGGGGTCAATTGCGTGTTTTGAACGAGCGAGTTGCGGCTAGAAGACGCAACTTTAATATCTACCAAAAGGCTTTAGGAAAACTACCAGGCATTGAATTTATGCCAGAGGTGAGTTTTGGTAGAGCGACTCGCTGGCTAACTTGCCTAACAATAAATCCTGAGGCTTTTGGCGCTTCTAGAGAACAAGTCCGCCTCGCTCTTGCCGAACAGCAAATTGAATCGCGTCCAGTCTGGAAGCCTTTGCACCTCCAGCCAGTCTTTGCTGATTGTGAATATGTTGGTGGTGCTATATCAGAAGATTTATTTGCACGCGGTCTTTGCTTACCTTCTGGCTCGAATCTCACAAGTGAGGACTTAGAGCGAGTCATTGATGCAATTTATGCTGTTCACTATAACCATAGCAAAAATCCCTCTTCCCTATTCACGGTTTTGTAGCTAATTTACAGCATAAAAAAATTATCTTCTGTCAAAATTTCATATTGTTAGTTTGATGCAATATTCATTGTATCTAACTATAGCAATCCGCGCAGGATTTCTGAAAAATCTTAGTATTGTAGGGTGGGCAGTGCTTACCGTATTTTGCCCATTACATCCAGGTTTTGCTAAGCATTGCCCACCTTACGTGTCGTTCAAAAATCTGCGGAGGAGTCCTATAACAATATGAAAAATTAACATAGACTGAAAATTGCTTGAAACATTATGGAAACACAAGAAAGTAGTTTAAATTTTGCCAAATACTTGCACCTCGTCAAGCGTCATTGGTTACCTGCTGTAGCAATATTTTTCCCGGTTTTCCTGATATCACTGCTAGCTCTAACTTTGAAAAAGCCTGCTTATGAAGCAGAAGGAAAACTGTCGTTTCAAAGAACTAACACGATTTCTTCCCTCACAGGAGTAGGAACAGAAATCAGCAGGTTAGAACCCTTGGTAACTGATAGAAGTAATCCTCTAAACACAGAGGCAGAAGTCATTCGTTCTGTTCCGGTTATACACAAAACTATCAACCAACTCAACTTGAAAAACAGAAAAGGAGAACCCTTAACCACGAAGGAATTTATGAAACTGTTGACAATTAAAGACGTTAAGGGTAGCGATGTTTTACAAGTTTCCTACAAAGATACTGACGCGAAAACAGCAGCAGAGGTTGTTAATACGCTGATGCAAAACTATTTAGGCCAAAATATCGTTTTCCATAGAATCGAAGTTGCAGCTGCCCGCAAATTTCTAGAGGAACATTTACCAAAAGCCGAATTAGTTGTCCGCAAAGTAGATGCACAACTCCGCCAGTTCAAAGAAAAAAATCAAGTTGTTGCCTTGACAGAGGAAGCGACTAGAGCAGTGGAAAGAATGGCTGACTTGCACAAACAAATTGGCGACTCTCAATCTAGAATTGCCGATCTCGATGCTCAGTCTCAAGCTATCCGCAACCAATTGAAGATGAACTCCCAGCAGGCGGTTAGTACGACTTCTCTGAGTCAGTCTCGAGGCGTGCAAGATATACTCACAGAAATTCAGCAGCTAGAAACTCGACTTGCTGCTAGGAGAGTTATTTTGCAGGAAAATCATCCCGAAATTATCAATTTAAAAAGTAACTTAGTAGCGCTCAGAAAAATACTAAAAACGCGTGTCAAAGAGGTTGCAGGAACCGCACAATCAAATGTAAATAACAACTTGCAAATTGGAGAATTGCAACAAACACTCAGTGCCAGGTTAGTGGAATTAGAGTCAACCCGTTTGGGTTTAACTAATCAAGTCATGGCTTTAAGTAACCTACAAACTAACTACAGAAAGAGGCTGAAGGTGTTGCCGAGATTGGAGCAACAACAACGAGAGTTACAACGTCAGTTAGAAGCCGCTCAATCTACCTATTCGCTGTTATTACAAAAGCTCCAAGAAAGCCGCATTGCCGAAAATCAGAATGTAGGCAACGCCCGCATTATATCTGCTGCCCAAGTTCCTGAAGATCCGGCTTCTTCTCCTATGATTTCGTATCTGAGTGCAGCCTTAATTGCTAGCTTAGCTAGTTTAGCAAGTATGTATATTTTGGAAGCAAGAGATAAATCCATTAAGACTGTTGATGAGGTCAAAGAATTATTAAGATTGACTTTATTGGGTGTCATACCTGCCTTTAGTAATTCCAAAAAATCTCCTCGCCACAAGGAAGAACTAGAGCCTTATAGCCAAAGACTTGTTGTCAGAAATACACCTCGTTCTCCCATTAGTGAATCTTACCGGATGCTACGAGCAAACTTGAAGTTTGTGAGTGCCGATAAAGAATTAAGAACTATGGTCATCACTAGTTCTGTACCGCAGGAAGGTAAATCAACAGTAGCTGGCAATTTAGCTCTAACAATAGCGCAAATGGAGCGTAAAGTATTACTGGTAGATGCAGATTTGCACCGCCCAGTTCAGCATCGAATTTGGGAGCTAACAAATGATAAAGGTCTGAGCAATGTGATTGTTGGACAAGCGGAATTAAAGACAGCAGTCAAAACCGTCATGGATAATTTAGATATTCTTACTGCTGGCGTAGTACCTCCTTCTGCAGCCTCTCTGCTTGACTCCAGAAAAATGGCTGGCTTGATTGAAACTTTTGCTGCTACCTATGACTTCGTAATCATTGATGCTCCTTCATTAACGGTTGCTGCTGATGCTGCGACTCTAGGTCAAATGGCTGATGGTGTTTTGTTGGTAGTTCGACCGGGAGTAGTGGATTCTGTTAACGCCGCTATTGCTATGGAAGTTTTGGAAAAATCTGGTCAGAATGTCATAGGACAGGTGATAAATGGAGTTATTCCAAAAAATGAACGCCACAGCTACTACTACTTTAACAAGGAATACTATCCGCAAGAACAGGTAGCATTACAGAAAAGTTGAAAAGCTGTCTCATAAGATTTAGCGCGAAATACAAAAAATCTTGACCTTCAAATAGCCAAGCAATTTCTTGTGATATACCTCTACTATCAACTAGAGTTGAATCCATGTAGTCAAGTTTTTGGCGTCACTTATACAGATAACAATAGGCTAAAAACCAGGCTAAAAAACAGCAATCTTAGTTTATTGAGCATCAGGTAAAACATTTTATGCTGTGGGTATTTTGTCTATCCATATTCTGTACTTGCGCTCTAGTAGCAAACGTGCAGAATATGGATGTAGAAACTTTTGAAATCTCATTAGTCATTCGTTTGAGGGAACAATGGCATTTATGAGAGGAGTGAGTATGTATAATCAAAACGGCTATATAGTAAATTTTTTTGGGCTATCTGTAGACTCGATAGAAATCATCAGCTACCTGCGAAAAAATTTACAATTGAAGGAATTTTGCCAAAAAATTTTCTATAAAAACATTATTGATCAAGCTGCTCAGGAAAGAAGTTTAATAGTGACTCCAGAAGAAATTGAGACAGAGACAAACTACTGGCGGTTGGAAAAACATTTGGAGACAGATGACGATATTATTGTGTGGTTAACAGAGCAGATGCTTACTGTAGAAGATTGGACAGAAGCAATTCGCGATCGCCTCCTAGAGCAGAAATTATCTGAATCTTTATTTAGCCAAGAAGTAGAAAGCTTTTTTATTCAACATCAGCGTGATTTTGATCAGGTATTGCTTTATCAATTGGTTGTCCCCCACGAAGATTTAGCTCAGGAACTCTTTTATCAAATTTCGGAGCAACAAATTAGTTTTTATGAAGCTGCCCATTTATATGATATTGATGAAAGACGCCGTGATCAATGTGGTTATGTAGGGAAAATTTACCGTTACAATTTCAATCCAGAACTTGCAGTTATCGTGTTTAATGCTGGCGTAGGAGAATTAATTGGTCCAGTGAGAACTCAAGACGGAATTCATTTGTTGACAGTAGAAGAGTTTATTCCATCTGAACTTACCACTACAATACGGCAAAATATCTTAAATCAGATGTTTATGCAGTGGTTAGAAAGTCAGCTTGATAATATGTTGCAAAGTGATGGTTCAATTTAACAGTTACCAGTTATCAGTTATCAGTTATCAGTCCTGAGTCCTGACGGCGGGCGCTTTGGGGGATGCGCTCACCGCCACCAACGCTCTCTGGTGCTCTTGGTGGGGGACGCGCGACCACTCGTATTTAACTGATAACTGCGGCTGGTACTGTTCACTGTTAAAGACAGTTACATAGGGGGATTTAAACCCCCTATGTAACTGAGGAGCCAGTGTCGTGGTGAGGCAGCACTGTGGGAGGGTTTCCCTCGTGCCGGCTCTGCCTTTCATGGTTTCACGACTTGAGACATCTGGCGTACTACGTATAGACGTAGGGATCTTAGACCCTTTAATTTACGATAATACCCCCACCATAATCTTTGATTTGGTGTGGGAGGATGTCACGCAGCACGCACGCGATCGCATCCCACCACGTAAGTAACCAGATCAGTCGTATTGGATTTGTGTCTACGATTCTTGCCTTCTTTTTGTGCATTTGCACAATTGCAATGACCAACAGGAAAAAATTCTTTGGTCAAATGCCCAATGAACTGGAGTTCGCGACAGAGTAATGTTAAATCAGTCGTCCAAGAGGTGAATGCGTGTCCCACAGAAATCGACTCAGCAAGCATCTACCCATCGCTCGGATAGCTATCGTGCGATCGCTTCCCGGATTGGGCGATTTACTGTGTGCTGTCCCTGCGATGAGAGCGTTACGAGCAGCTTTCCCACAGAGCCACATCACCCTGATTGGTCTTGCGTGGGCAAAAGCTTTCGTCGAGCGCTTCAGCCATTACCTTGATGAGTTCTTAGAGTTTCCCGGCTATCCAGGAATTCCTGAAATTGCTCCACCTGTCCACAAAATACCACAGTTCTTGGCTAGGGTACAGCAACAACACTTTGACTTGGCATTGCAAATGCATGGTAGCGGTATCATCAGCAATACTTTCACCGTCTTACTTGGTGCGCGTGTCAACGCTGGTTTTTATCTGCCTGGTCAATACTGTCCAGATGCAGATTATTTCCTACCATACCCAGATCACGAACCAGAAGTATGGCGTCACCTGCGGTTGATGGACTATTTGGGAATACCACTCCAAGGAGATGCGCTGGAATTTTCCCTAAGTAAAGAGGATTTTTCGGCTTTGCACAAAGTCGAGGAAGTGCAAGCTCTCCAGAAAGGAAAGTATGTCTGCATTCACCCTGGTGCAAGTGTGCCAGAAAGACGTTGGTCTGTGGAAAATTTTGCTGCTGTTGCTGATGCAATTGCTGCTCGTGGTTTCCAGGTTGTGCTGACTGGCACAGCACCAGAAGCAAATCTCACGCAGTCAATTGCCCAGATGATGCAAGCAAAGCCGATTAATTTGGCGGGAAAGACCAACTTGGGTGCATTGGCAGCGCTTTTGAGTCACGCAGAATTGCTGATATGTAACGATACTGGTGTATCGCATTTAGCAGTAGCTTTGGGAGTGAAAAGTGTTGTGATTTTTACCAACTCTGACCCGCATCGTTGGGCACCGTTAAACCGCAATATTCACCGGGTCTTAAGTTCTGAGTCAGTTTTGCTCCAAACCGCAGAGACGCAAAAGATGCAGAGAGGGAGAGATGGAGAAGACAATTTAATTTCCTCATTTCCCTACCACTCCATCACTCCATCAATGGTGATGGTTCAGGTAGATGACCTGCTGTCAAAGGAGGTAACAAATGTTACCTAATTTGACGAATATGCAAAAAGTTCTGGTGATGCAAGTCGGTAGTCGTCAGGACTTAATACAAACGATTCCTGCACTCCAAAAGTTGCGCGAACTGCTAGGAGATGCCACCATCACATTGATGGTTTCTCCATGTAGTAGCGAAATAAGTATAGAACTGCCTTGGGTAGATGAAGTCTTTGTCTATGAGGGTGGTGACACATTTGTAGATGCTGAACGCGAATTGGCGTTGATATCCAAGCTTCGCCAAAGCGCTTTTGATTGTGCTGTCATTTTCACGAATCCTGGAGAGTCACCTTATCCGCTAGCATATATTTGCTATTTGGCAGGAATTCCCATACGTATCGGTCAGTCGCAAGAGTTCGGCGGTGGCGTTCTTTCCGAGTGGGTGAAGCTGTCATCAAAAGAGACTCACCCAGTAGATAAACACCTTTTCTTGCTTACATAAGATTTCGTAGTGAGGACTTTAGTCCTCTTCAACTCAAAGCTTGGACTAAAGTCCTTACTACAAACAACTTTTCTTATGAATAATTTTCGGAACATAATATTTAGTCGTTTGTTTTCCTTTGCATATGACTAATGACAAATGACCAATGACTAATAACTATGAAACCATTACGTATCCTCACCTGGCATATTCACGGTAGCTATCTCCACTACTTAACACAGAGTCACCATCACTTTTATTTGCCTGTCAAACCAGAACGACCTGAAGGTTATGGCGGTCGTTTAGGGGGTTTTCCTTGGTCAGATAATGTTTATGACGTTCCCGCAGAGGAAGTTAGAAATCTCCAGTTTGACTGTATTTTATTTCAGTCGCGTAAGAACTATCTTGAAGACCAATACGAAATTCTCTCTGAGTCACAGCGGCGGCTACCCCGAGTTTACCTTGAACACGACCCACCACGGGAACACCCAACAGATACACGTCATGTTGTAGATGATCCAAACGTGCTGCTGGTTCATGTGACGCATTTTAACCAACTTATGTGGGATAGTGGTCGCACTCCGACTCGTGTGATTGAACATGGGGTGATGATACCCGATGGTGTTCGCTACAGAGGTGAACTGGAACGGGGACTGGTGGTGGTGAATGGCTTGCGATCGCGCGGTCGTCGTTTAGGTGTAGATGTATTTGAACGTGTCCGTCAAGAAATTCCTCTGGACTTGGTTGGTATGGGTGCAGAAAAACTCGATGGACTCGGCGAGATACCACATCATCAACTACCAGCATTTGCTTCACGCTACCGCTTTTTCTTTAATCCCATCCGCTACACCAGCTTAGGACTTGCTGTATGCGAAGCCATGATGGTGGGTTTGCCAATCATTGGACTCGCAACGACAGAAATGGTCACAGTAGTAGAAAACGGAGTTTCTGGCTACGTCGATACCGATATTAACAAGCTCATTGACAAAATGCACCAACTTCTGCACGACCAAACCCATGCACAAAAGTTGAGCCAAGGTGCAATCGCAACAGCGCAAAAACGCTTTAACATCCAAAGATTTTCTCAGGACTGGGACGAAGCATTTCAATCAGTCATTAGTCCTTTGTCCTCTGTTCTTAGCAAATGACTAATGACAAAGATGTAGAGACGCGCTGTTTGAAGCGTCTCTACAATAACCAATGACTAATGACTAATGACTAATGACTAAATCAATTGCCTTAATTAGCGAACACGCCTCACCTCTTGGCACCTTTGGAGGTGCGGATAGTGGTGGTCAAAATGTCTATGTAGGACAGATAGCAAAACATCTGGCTATTGCTGGATACAAAGTAGATGTTTTTACGCGGCGGGATAGTCAGGATTTGCCAGAAATCATTCAATGGATGGATGGCGTTAGGATTATTAATGTGCCTGCTGGTCCTCCTACATACGTCCGTAAAGAAGATATGTTGCCGTATATGGAAGAGTTTACGGCATATGTCCTAAAGTTTTGTCAAAACTACTGTCAAAACCACACTTTATCTTCTTGTGGGGTGGAGAGCAGCGCCGTGCGGGGGTTCCCCCCGCCCGTGCGACTGCGGAGCATCTTGCCCGCCTCGAAAATACAAGGGACGGGCGAGACGCCCATCCCACAAAACTATTTCATTCATTCCAATAATGTGCAACGCCCCTACGATCTGATACACGCAAATTTCTGGATGTCAGCATTGGTGGCGGCAGAAATTAAGCGGGTGCTCAGCATTCCTTTTGTTGTGACTTTTCATGCTCTTGGTCGTGTGCGCCGCTTTTGGCAAGGTGAGGCGGATGAATTTCCTGATGAGCGATTTACCATTGAAGACCGTATCGTTGCCGAAGCTGATCATATCATCGCTGAGTGTCCGCAGGATGAGGAAGATTTGTTACGTCTGTATCATGCTAAAAAAGAAAAAATCACCATTATTCCTTGTGGTTTTGATGCAAGTGAGTTTTGGCAAGTTGATAAAACTAAGGCTCGTAAAAAGCTTGGTTTACCACCTGATGAACGTCTGATTCTCCAGTTAGGACGTTTAGTACCTCGAAAGGGCGTTGATACGGTGATTCGTGCCTTTGGGCGTCTTCTGCAACAGTATGATATCCAAGCAAGACTGTTGATTGTAGGCGGTGAATCAGAAGAACCAGATCCGCGCCTGACACCAGAAATCGCTCGTTTGCAAACTATTGCAACACAAGAAGGCGTTGAGTCGCAAGTGACATTTGTTGGACGCCGCAGCCGCGAAATGGTTAAATATTACTACTGTGCTGCTGATGTTTTCGTGACAACGCCTTGGTATGAACCGTTTGGCATCACACCTTTAGAAGCGATGGCTTGTGGAACGCCAGTGATTGGTTCTGATGTTGGTGGTATTAAATATACCGTAAAAGACAGTGAAACTGGGTATCTTGTACCGCCAAATGAGCCAGAGGCGATCGCCGAACGCCTTGCGTATCTCTACAAAAATCCTCAAGTACACAAGCGTTTAAGCCAGAACGCAATACAACGCGTCAATTACCTGTTTACCTGGGAACAAGTCACAAATTCAGTTGCGTTGCTGTATGAAAAAGTCTTGAGTCAGAAGCAGAAACCAATTTTTCTTTCCCCCCCTGCTTCTCCTGCTTCCCCTACTCCTCCTCTTTCTTCTTCCCTCACTTTTGTTGATGACAGTTTTGCAGCAGCAATAGCAGCGATGGAGAAATCCCGACAAACTTTGAAAACAGCCATTGTTGAAGCAGCAGAGGCGCTCTTCACTTGTTTTGCTTTGGGTGGAAAAGTGCTTGTTTGTGGTAATGGTGGTAGTGCGGCGGATGCTCAACATTTTGCAGCAGAATTTGTTGGTAAATTACGCTGCTCAAAACGTGCGGGACTTCCAGTTATGGCGCTGACGGCTGATACTGCTTTTTTAACTGCTTGGGCGAATGATGCTGGGTACGAGTATGTTTTTTCCCGACAGGTAGAAACATTTGCTCAACCGGGGGATGTATTACTTGGCATTAGTACGAGTGGGCGATCGCCCAATATGATCGAAGCGTTTAAAACTGCTCGTCATTCCCACATCAATACTATTGCTTTAGTTGGCGGTGACGGTGGGGAATTATTGCCACTAGCAGATTTAGCAGTCGTTGTACCAGCCACAGATACCCAACGTATTCAGGAAGTACAACACCTCGTACTGCATCTTTTATGTGAATTAGTTGAGAAGCGAGTTGGGGAAAAAGAGGAGGGCGAGAGGGGGAGAGTGGGAGAGTGGGAGAGACAAAGAGTACTCAATGGAAACCATCAGTTCTATCAAGTCGGGTAATACCGTAGTGAGGACTTTAGTCCTCTCCTAACATAGCAAGGACTAAAGTCCTCACTACAAAAATTAGCTTAAAGGAGACAAAACAACTATGGAAGAACTCAAAGACAAAGTCGTATTAGTCACAGGCGGCGGACGTGGACTGGGAGAAGCTATCAGTCACACGTTATCATCAGCAGGTGCGATCGTCGTTGTTGCAGATATTCGAGACGACTTAGCACATAAGGTGAGTGGGGAAGTTCAAGCCAATGGCTTCCAAGCATTGCCGTTGGTGTTAGATATTACCAACGAGGAACAAGCTCAAACAGCGATCGACAAGATTGTCTCCCAGTACGGACGCTTGGATGCTCTGATTAACAATGCTGGTACAGATCTTACTGTTTCAATCGAGGAGCTTTCAATTAAAGATTGGGACAGAATTCTTGCTGTGAACTTACGCGCTCCCTTTATCTTGTCAAAATTGGTTTTACCCGTCATGAAAGAACAGGGTAGCGGTCATATTATTAACATTGCTTCCACCGCGTCAAAGCGAGCGTGGGCAAATGCTTCAGCTTACCATGCCAGTAAATGGGGATTGTTGGGCTTTAGTCACGCCTTGCATGTAGAAGCGCGTCCTTATAATATCAAAGTGACAGCTTTAGTTGCAGGTGGGATGCAAACGCCATTTTTGCTAGACCGTTTCCCTGATATTGATGTCAGTAAGTTGCAAGACCCTAAAAATGTAGCTGCAACAATTCGATTTTTGCTATCTACGCCAGAGGGAACTGTTATTCCTGAAATGACAGTTCTGCCACTGGGCGAGAGTTCTTGGCCGTAATGACGAGATGGGGTATTCAGGTTTGAGATTCAAAAACTCGCGCACGAGGTTTCAAGACTCGCGCACGAGGTTTCATGACTCACGCACGAGGTTTCAAGACTCACGCACGAGGTTTCAAGACTTGCGCATGAGTTTCCAAGACTTGCGCATGAGTTTCCAAGACTCGCGCACGAGGTTTCAAGACTCGCGCACGAGGTTTCAAGACTCGCGCACGAGGTTTCAAGACTCGCGCACGAGGTTTCAAGCTTGATAAATAAGGTTTGGCGCTTGAGTGATGATAATGCGAGCAGTGTTTCTGGATAAAGACGGGACTTTAATTGAAGATGTGCCGTACAATGTTGACCCGCAACAAATTAAGCTAGCGTCTGGTGCAATAGAGGGATTGTTCTCCCTCCAAGAAGCTGGGTACAAGTTGATTGTGATTACCAACCAGTCAGGTGTGGCGCGGGGGTATTTTCCCGAATCTGCGCTTGTGGGGGTGGAGGAACGATTGTGTCAACTTTTAGCAGCAGAAGGTATCTACCTAGCTGGTTTTTATTACTGTCCCCATCACCCCGCTGGTGTCGTGCCAGAATTTGCACTTGTTTGTGACTGTCGCAAACCTGCACCAGGTTTACTTCTACGTGCGGCTGGTGAACACAACATTGATTTGCGTTCATCTTGGTTTATTGGCGACATTCTCAATGATGTGGAAGCTGGACATTGTGCTGGGTGCAAAACGATTTTGCTCGATAATGGCAATGAAACTAAATGGGAATTCTCTGCACAGAGAACGCCAGATTTCATTGTTACCGACCTCATCGAAGCAGCACAGGTGATATTATCTGGTGATGAAAATCCCGTTAGTAGGGGCACAGCATTGCCGTACCCCCACTTAGGAGGACGCTAGTGAAACCAGATTTGATAAACCTGTTGGATGCGATCGCTCATCTTCATGTCATCGTCATAGGTGAAGCGATGTTGGATGGCTACTTACAAGGATTGAGTAATCGCCTTTGTCCAGAGGCTCCAGTGCCAATTGTTACTCTCAAAAATCGCTTATATGTTCCGGGAGGTGCTGCTAATACGGCTGTCAATGCCCGTAGTCTAGGCGCAAATGTGACATTTTTATCAGTAATTGGCGATGATTGGGAGGGTTTTCAACTACATCAAGCACTTTCAGAACGTGGCGTTTGCACAAAACACATCCTCAAAGCCTCAAATAGACAGACGCTTAGCAAGCAGCGGGTGATGGCAGCGTCGCAAATCTTGGTAAGATTTGATTCTGGCACTACTGATGCCATTGACACTGACAGCGAGCAAGCGCTGATTGACAAACTGGAGTTTTTATTTCCAGAATGTGATGCCGTAATTGTCTCAGATTACGGTTATGGAATTTTGACACAAAGAGTGATTGATGCGATCGCACAACTTCAGCAAAACAATCCTCGCGTTCTTGTCGTTGACTCTAAAAACCTCACCGCCTACCGTCACCTTAACGTTACCGCAGTTAAACCGAACTACAAACAAGCAGTGCAGTTGCTGGCGATTCCCCCCAATCCCCCCTTTTTAAGCAACGGGGGGATCTCTCGTGCAGAACAAATCAAACCTTACGGCGAAAAACTTCTTAACCTTACAGGTGCAAAAATAGCTGCTGTCACCTTGGATACAGAAGGTGCAGTGATTTTCGAGCATGATTCCCCGCCCTACCGCACGTATGCCCAACCTACCACCGAATTCCGTACCTCAGGCGCAGGAGATACCTATAGTAGCGCCCTAACCCTTGCCTTAGCCGCTGGTGCTACAACACCACTTGCTGCTGATTTCGCCGCCGCCGCTGCTGCTGTCGTTGTGCGAAAAGAAGGAACTAGCACCTGTTCTGCTGAGGAACTGCGTGAGTTTCTTTCCGAAGTAGAGGAAGACACAAAAGACAACAGAGAAAATACCTCCTCATCTCCCTCATCTCCCTCATCTCCCTCATCTCCCTCATCCCCCTCATCCCCCTCATCCCCCTCATCCCCCTCATCCCCCTCATCTCCCTCATCCCCCTCATCCCCCTCATCTCCCT